>ERZ1026854.174-NODE-174-length-48058-cov-9.703456_pt1 | contig 48058 bp, 50 predicted proteins | sample MGYA00380157_ERZ1026854 | MGnify/ENA primary metagenome ERZ1026854 (study PRJEB33269, sample SAMEA4719793) | human gut metagenome | biome: human-associated habitat; feature: organic feature; material: feces | place: Cameroon | collected 2013-10 ... | reverse complement strand
CGTAAAATCTGCAAGCAGATGAGGTGCTAAGGCTTTAGCCGGTGGTTTTTAGAGGCGACCTTTATTATACCATATTTATATTGGTTTGGCAAACAAAACCTTGCATTTGTTCCAAAGATATGATATACTTATTAATAATTTCATTCAAAAAGGAGCTGCTGTATTATGAGCAAAGTGAAAATTATGACCGACTCCGCAAGCGACATTTCGCTTGAGCAGGCAGAAAAATATGATATTGCCCTCGTTAATTTCTGGATAGTTGTAGGCGAACGCAGCCTTCGTGAACACGTTGAATATTCGACCAAGGAATTCTATAAGCTTATGGACGAAGTGGACGAAATGCCCCACACCTCGCAGATACGCGTTGAAGACTATATCGGCGAGTATGAGAAGCAGTATAACGACGGCGTTACCGACCTCATCAATGTCGTTATCGCTTCTATCGGCTCGAATTCGTTCAACAATGCCAATGCCGCAAAGGAAAAGTTCTACGAGCTTCACCCCGAAGCAAAGGATAAAATGAACATCACCGTTATGGACAGCAAGGGTTACACGGGCGTTTACGGACTTCCCGTTATGCAGGCGGCAAAGAAGATACAGAAGGGTGCGTCCGCCGATGAGATCATCGCATACCTCACCGACTGGTTCGACAGCGGCATAATCATCTGCACAGCATACACCCTTAAATATGCAAGAAAATCGGGCAGAGTCGGCTGTGCGACAGCATTCGTGGGCGAAATGCTCGGACTGAAGCCTATCATCACATTCACGGACGCAGTTTCTGAGACCGTTGCAAAGGTAAGAGGCGAAAAAGCCGTTCTCCCGAAAATGGTAGAGTATGCGGCAGAGCATATGATCCCCGGAACAGCTTATGCTATCCTCAACGGCAGCCGCCCCGAGCTTACGGAAGAATTAACAAAGCTTATGAAAAAAGCTGTCGGCTATGACCCCGAGGAGATATGCGAAGTCGGAGCGACTATCTCCTGCCATCTCGGACACGAAGTATCGGGAATCGTTGTTAAATGCCCGAACAGAAAGATCAATGCGTAATTCGTAATGCTTAATGCGTAATTATTTTTGTTCCGCACATTTGTCACGAAACACCTGATTTCTGTAGGGGCGGATTCCATATCCGCCCGATGCAAAACCTTTATCTAAGGCAAAATTTCTGTAGTGGACGGGTTTCCCGTCCCGAATAACGACAGCGATTTTCGGTGTACAAAAACTCCATAAAAAAATAGCAACACAGGCCTGTTTTCAAAGGGAATTCCGATGAAAACAGGTCTGTTTGTTTAATAACGCTTTGCGGCGCGGAACGAAAAACCCGTCCACTACAGATATTTACAGTAATTTGCGGTTCGTCAACGGTCGGATATAAAATCCGACCCTACGAAATATAGTGTTTTGCATTTAACATACTGAACAAAAATAATTCCGAATTAGTCATTAACGCTCCCCTTTCCGAATAGTATTATAACAAAGCCTTAAGCCGCTTTTACGAAAGGAAAGATGAATATGAATGATGTAAACGAAAAAGCACACAGCATTATTGCCGAAAACCGCAGTCGCATCTCTATTTCGGGAGTTACCGATATTGACAGCTTTGACGAAAACTCCGTTCTCCTTTACACGACTATGGGCGAACTGACGATACGGGGCAGCGATCTCCACGTCAACGATCTGTCCGTGACGAACGGTGAGATGAACATTGAGGGCAGCATTGACGCTATCATTTACGGCGACAAGGATCTGCGCTCCCCTCTCTCTTTTCTCGGCAAGCTTTTCAGATAACAACAGATCGAAGGTGTATTTTTGGATCTTGAAACATTTTTCACCGTTTCCGAGCAATGCTCTTTATTTCTGCTTTCGGTCGTCCTCGGGGTCGGCATCGGTGTTTTTTACGATGTTTTTCGTACCCTGCGCATCGTTTTTCCTCCTGCCGCAAAGAAGAACGCCGTATTCGCCGAGGACATTGTTTTTATGGCAGCTTCGGGTGCGGCGATTTTTCTTTACGCTGCCGTTTTATGCAGGGGGCAGGTGCGCTTTTTCTGCGTTATAGGGACATTTCTCGGCTTTTTGCTCTACATTGCGACGGTCGGAAGTCTTATCGTGGGCATACTGCGCTCGATCGCGTCGGCAATTGCAAAATTCTTCCGAAAATTTAAGAAAAACAGTGAAAAAAACGTTTGATATCTTAAATACAAAAAGTATATTCAAAGCGGAATGAACTTGCTGTAAATTTCGATAATAGAATTTATCTAAAATAATTTAACAATTTTGTGCATACCTATAAAAATTTCGGAATGTGGGAAAAAATCCTTGAAAAATTATGCCCCTATGTAGTATAATGTTATCATCTAAAAGTGGCAATAAAAATATATTTCGGAATTGTAAAGGAACGGAGGTGCAGCAAAATGGGAAAGACCTATAAAGCTTATGTCAAGCAGAAAGAAAAACAGCAGCGTTCGGAAAACCGCAAGAAAAACGGCGGACCTTTTATGCGCGGTCTGGCTTCGCTCGCAGGCGCGGTCGTTATCGTATATTCGGTAAGCTCATTTGTTGTAACTCAGGCTGACATTGCCGAAAAGAAGAAAAAGCTTTCCCAGCTCGAGGAAAAGGCTGCACAGCTCGAAGCGGAAAATGATGAGTACGCTTCTATCCTTGCCGAAGACGACGAACGCGCTTATATGGAAAAGATCGCTATCGAAGTTCTCGGCTTTGCCTATCCGAACGAGCGCCGCTTCTACGATACAACAAGGAACTAAAGCGAAAAATTGCTTGCGAACATCGCTTGTCGGACATCGCTTTTAGAATATAAAAATTAGAGAGGTTAAAAATCTTTTTATGCAGCTTGAAGTTGGAAACATTTACGAAGGAAAAGTTACGGGCATCACAAAATTCGGCGCATTTGTCGAGCTTGAACCCGGAACGACAGGAATGGTACATATCAGCGAGGTCGCTAACAGTTTCGTAAACGAAATAAGAGATCATCTCACCGAGGGACAGACCGTTAAGGTAAAGGTGCTTGCTATCGGCGAGAACGGCAAGATCTCACTTTCGATAAAAAAGGCTGTCGATAATCCCCCGCCGCAGCACCGTGACAACGGCGGCAGAAGACCATACAACGGCGGACGCGGCAATGACCGTAGACCTGCACAGCAGGACAAGACCCCAATGACACCCGAGGCAGCATTTGAGGATATGATGAACCGCTTCAAGCAGAGCTCCGAAGAGCGTATGAGCGACATCAAAAAGAATGTTGACAACAAGCGCAGAAGCCAGTCGCGCAGAAAGTAAATAGATATAGTTATGACCGCAGACATTTTGTTTGCGGTCATTTTTGTAGGTTTATACTAAACACCAATTAAAAACTATAAAAAAAATCAAGCAAAAGCTCGTAGCTGTTGAAAACAGGTTTATATGGATTTTGCGTCGATTTTTTGTCTACACTTTGATTAAAAATTAGTATTAGTATTACTGTCCGAGAAATTTCTGCCTTTGGAGTACACATTCCGTCGCGCGGTCGGATATTATCCCTCTGTCGCGCTCGGGGTAGAATTCAAGCATCGGGACAAGCAGATTTTTTATCTGCGCCTTTGTAAAGTGCGGAATATAAAGCTGCTGACCGAACAAGGCTTCGGCGCTTCGCATCTGGCGTGTAAATGTAGTGCCGAACGGTCGGGCGGTCACTGCGGAAATAAGCGCTTTCGGCTCGATATCCATTTGCGAAAGCTGTGTATTTGACAAAAGCGCAGCGCCGTTGTCAAATATCGGGCAGTAGGAATATTTTCCGTCCTCTTCAATGACCGCCATATTGTTAAGGTGGCGGTCGTCATTGAGGAAAAGCGCATCAACTTCAAAAACCAGAGTAAGGTATTCTGGAAAATGCTCAAGTCCCGTAAATTCGGCTGTCTTTTCGACAAGGAATTGTATTCTCTTTTTGTCGCTCGAAAGACGGATCAATTTTTCTTTGAGCGGTTCGTCAAGCACTCTGTTCAGCAGGTGGCTCAATGTTATTATCGACTGACCTTTCGCAAGAAAATTCCTGCTTGAACAGCCTGTACGTCTGCGGTCATGAGCAAAAACTCTCTCCATTTTGTAGCGCACAAAATCAAACGGGGTGTCGGTTTCGATATTGCTGAATTCAAGCATTGCGGAAACAGCACACTCGCTCAATGCTTCGTAGCCGAATTGGTCAAGCTTGAACCATCGGTCCGAAGCTTCGTCATACCATTTTTCCTGATTGCCTTTTGATGAAGTTTCGGCAATTTTTTCATCGGTCGCAAAATACAGCTCCGTTACAGCTTTTCGATTTTTATCCATTGATTATCCTCCGCCATTCTGCCGTTTGTTTTGGCGATGATCTCAAATGGCTGATATCCGTCAACGCCGATAGCTTCAAGGTATTCGCGAAGTCCGCTCCTTCCCATCGGGACGCACCGTTCCTCAATAAATTTGCAGAAATTTTCCCAAGTGGGGAATTTATTTTTGCCGAAAGCTGTTTTCACGATGTTTTCAGTGAAATTTTCGGCGAAGACCGATTTATCCGTCATATCGGCATAGATAACGGTGCAAAGCTTTTTATTATCATAAAGAGAATATTTATCCAAATCGTGACCGAGCTGCTTTTTTGATTTCACAAAATCGGCGGCAGTTTGTTTTTTCCGTATGCTTATGGTCTGACCGTCAAAGCAAAGCTCCGCATCGCGCTCGTTTTTGTCCAAGCCAAGCTCTTTTATCCACGCTGTGGGAAGAGATATTTTGCAGGAAAGCGCGTTTTTCCCTGCCGTTCCGCCTGCAGACGAGTGAATTATCCTTACATTCCGTGTTTCCGTAATATCACTTCCTTTTTAATTATTATAGCATATTCGTACCGAATAGTCAAGATTCTGCAATCAATGTTTCAGATGTTATATGAAAACGGCGGATATGGGATCCGCCCCTACTACTCTGTAAACACTAAAACTTTATGGTTCGTTTTTTCAATAACTTTATTCAGCACAACCCTATAGAAATAAACATACCAAAGCGGAAAATCCTCTCTATAGTCTTTATAGTCTTAGCCAGAGGAGAGAGGAATGAAGGAAAGTGATCGCAAAGTGTAGCACACTTCAGGGAAGACCATTAAGGGGGAGAGGGGGACGGCTCGCGTCCATAGGTTAAAGAGTGCCCCTCTCCCTCTTATTGGTTTTCCCTTTGCTCAGAACCCCACGAAACTATTGGATTATTAATTGTTAGTGAAACATATTTTGTATAGTTTTAGAGTTTACAATGTACTACATCTTTATGTGAGTTCACATTCATATCCCACCGCCGCTCAAACGATGTCGGCTTAAAACGTTCGTCGAGGACAGTTTGTTTTAGGAAAACAGAATGGCGCAATTCACATTTTTTAGGTTTACGAAACGGATTTCTCACATTCCGTTTTACCTTTTTGTGTGAATTGCGCCTTTTTGATTTGTTATTGATTACGCTGTTGTAACAGTACTGTTAGCCATAGTTTAGGGGATTTCGCTCTCTGCGGAGAGCGACCAAGGGCTTCCGCCCTCTGGACACCTGACGAGCTGTGCTCAGCTCGACCAGCTAATTGGCTTCGCAACGCCAAAACAAAGTTGAGCTATGCCAAAATTACGCATTACGCATTAAGCATTACGCATTAATCCCGCTGTTTTCTTTTCTTATTCTGTGAGCCGTCAAATTTTCTTGCTCTGCCTGTGTTTTTTCTGCGGAGGTTGCGGTAGTCCTTTTCGCCGCCCGAACGTCTGCGGTCGGAGCTGCCGTTTGGTCTGCCCTCGCTCTGCTTGCCCTCATAGCGCTTGATCTTTATCTTCTGACCGTTTATCTTCGTTCCCGTCATGGAATCGATGATATGGTCGAGGTCGGCTTCGGGGACTTCTACTGTTGTATAGCAGTCGTAGATATCGATCTTGCCGAAGTTCTTGCCTGCCATTCCCGTTGCGTCAACGAGTGCTCCGAGGATAAAGTTCGGTGCGATGCGATTCTGTCTGCCGAGAGAAATTTCGACCTTGCAGGAATTGCCCTTTGATCTGCCCTTTTCGTCGCGCGGACGGAAAACGGGTTTGATGAACTCAGGGACGGTGCGTGTTTCCTTGGAAATTCTCATTCCGAGGAGGGTTGCGGCAATCTGCTCTGCCGAATATCCGCGCTCGGTAAGGCGTTCGAGAAGCTCTGCGCCGTTCGGATACTTTTCCGTAGTGATATAGTCGCAGACTTTATCGAGGACGCGCTGTGTTTTCTTTTCGATAACGTCATCTCTTGTCGGGAGGTCGCAGCGGATAATATCGGCCTTTGTGAAGCGCGCGATATCTTTAAGCTCATAGACCTGCTTTCTGCCGCTTACTATCGTATAAGCCGAACCTGAACGACCTGCTCTGCCCGTTCTGCCGATACGGTGGATATAATATTCGTTGTCCTGCGGAATATCGTAGTTGAAAACCGCGTCAACATCGTCAACATCGATACCTCTTGCGGCAACATCGGTCGCGATGAGGATATTTATTCTGCCGCTCTTGAAAGCGTTGAGCACCTGAGTTCTGCTCTGCTGTTTCATATCGCCGTGAAGTCCTGCCGCCTTGAAGCCCTTTGCGACAAGGTTCTCGGTAAGCTCATCGACCATTGCTTTTGTATTGCAGAATATCATCGAAAGCTTTGGCTCAAATGCAATAAGGAGCATCTGGAGCGCATCTGTCTTTCTTCCCATAGGAACTTCGTAATAGAACTGCGCAACGCTCTCAACTGTGCGGCTCTTCTGCTCAACGCCGACAACGATCGGGTCACGCTGATATTCGCCCGTGATAGCCATTATCTGCGGCGGCATTGTTGCCGAGAAAAGCACGGTCTGGCGCTCTTCGGGGATATACTGCAAAATTTCCTCGATATCCTCGCGGAAGCCCATATTGAGCATTTCGTCAGCTTCGTCAAGAATTACCGAGCGGAGCTCTTCAAGGTGGAGCGTATGACGGCGGATATGATCCATTACACGTCCGGGAGTTCCGACAACGATGTTCGCGCCCTTTTTGAGCTGAACTATCTGGCGCTCGATGTCTGCGCCGCCGTAGATAGCGCAGGACTTTACATACGGAAGATATTTCGAGAATTTTTCGATTTCCTGCGAAGCCTGCATTGCAAGCTCTCTTGTCGGGCAGAGTATGAGCGTCTGCACACGGCGGTAACCCTCGGGGTCTATCATTGCAACTGCAGGAAGTCCGAAAGCGGCGGTCTTGCCCGTACCTGTCTGCGAACGTCCCACAACGTCCTTTCCTTCGAGAAGAAGCGGAATGGCCTTCGCTTGAATTTCCGTAGCCTCCTCATATCCCATTTCTTCGACCGCACGGACGATCTCCTGCGGCAGTCCGAGTTCACTAAAAAGCATAATTTTTTCCTTTCCATAACATGGCATTGGACAAAACACGCTCTCTGACAAAACTCTCCTGCCCTATGCCGACACATAATTATAATTTTTACAAAATAGAGATTTATTATAACACAATGCTTACCCGATTGTCAACTGTTTTTCTCTGTAAATTTTTAAACAATAAAATTTGTTAAATTTTAAACTGCATAAAATCCCCATTATGTACAAAGCCATACGCAGAATAAAGCTTCACGCCCATATCGGAAGCGGTTATCTGCACTGTTCCGCAGCCGTAGCTTCGAGCCTCGCCGACAACACGGTTCAAAAGTTCGGTCGCGATGCCCTTTCTTCTGTAACGGCTGTCGGTGAACATACTCGAAAGCAAGCCGATGCGGCCGCTCGGACAGCCGAAATACGGCGGTTTTTCCACGAACGACATTCCGCTTGTGCCGATAATTTCGCCCCCGTCAAAGGCGAGCCACGAAACGAAAGTCCCGTCCTTCAAGTGGCGCTCGTAATAATCTCTCAGCGCAGGGTGCAGGTCGATTTCCTCCTTTGCGCCCTCCTCACGAAGCTGTGCAATGCGCATTTCGATAAAACGGTCAAGCTCTTTTTCCGTAAGCTTTTTGTATTCGATCATATCTGTCCCCTCACTTTGTATATATCACGGCAAAGCTTTTCCCCTTGACGATATCCTTGACCTCGATATTTTCAAAACCTGCTTGTATGCCAAGTTCGGTCAATTCCTCGGGCGAAAACTTTTTGAACCCTTTTTTCGTATAGGAAAGCGAGTCGAGGAATTCTTTCGTATATACTATATTATAGAACGAACCTCCCGTTCTGAGCGTTCGCCTTATTTCGGACAGACCTTTTGTGGTATCGCTCCAGAAATAGACTGTGTTTATCGAGGTGACGGCGGAAAACATTTCGTCATCGTAGGGCAAATCGCAGCAATCGCCTACGCGCAGGAAGAGTTTTCCGCTCGCTTTGGCATTTTTGCAGCATTTTTCCGCCTGCGCTTTCATATCCTCGGAGATGTCGATGCCGTACAGCTCGGCTTTCGTCTTTTTGTATAGCTTTTGCAAAAGGCAGCCGTTGCCATAGCCGATATCAAGGATTTTTTCGCCGCTTTTGACCGTTACTTCGTCGACGACTTTCAGATACATAGGCTTATTTATGATATTCATAATGATACAGCAGACTTTTCCGACAAAGCCGTGAGGGTCGCCGAACTGCCTGCCGATATATTCTGTGAATTTGCTCATTTTGGTTCACCTTTTTAACATAGATACGTCATTATTATGCTGCTTGCGGTTTTGGAATCCTATCATAGCACAAACTGTATGGTTCACAGTCATTTTCTATAGCTATTAAAAACAGCACCGCCGCTCAAACGTTGTCGGCTTAAAATGCTTATCGCTTCGCTCTGCGCATTTATTCGCCGAGGACAGTTTGTTTTAGGAAAACAGAATGGGCGCAATTCACATTTATGGTTCTACGAAACTTGATCTCTCATATTTCGTTCTTCATTTTTGTGTGAATTGCGCCTTTTTTTAGCTGTTAGATATTGTTCTATTGCGGCAACACCTTAGCTGTCAGTTTAGGGAGTTTCGCTCTCTGCGGAGAGCGACAATGGGACTCCGTCCCCTTGACCCCTGCCACCCTTTGAAAAGCGTGGACGTAAACTTTATTTTTTTGCACAGCTAAACTTTTTTTACTTAGCGAAGCGAGTTACTTCGCTGAGGCGAGTTACTTCGCCTTGGTATCATTCTCCTCGAAGATCTTAGCGAGTGCTTCGTCGAGTTTAACGTCGGGAAGCTCGCCCTCTTTTCTCGAGCGGATAGTAACGGACTTGTTTTCTGTTTCCTTATCGCCGATGATAAAGGTATATGGGATTCTTTCAAGACGTGATGCTTTGATCTTTGTACCGATATTTTCGTCACGCTTATCGACTGTTACTCTCATTCCGTGTGCAGTGATCTTATCTGCGATCTCCTGAGCATAAGCCTGATGAGCTTCGCCGATAGGGAGAATTCTTACCTGCTCGGGAGCGAGCCAGAGCGGGAACACGCCTGCATACTTTTCGATGAGGTATGCGAGTGTACGCTCATAGCAGCCGAGTGATGTTCTGTGGATAATATAAGGTCTGCGCTTCTTGCCGTCAACGTCGGTATATTCCATACCGAACTTTTCTGCGAGGAGCATATCGATCTGTATCGTTACGAGTGTATCTTCCTTGCCGAATACGTTCTTATACTGGATATCGAGCTTCGGGCCGTAGAATGCGGCTTCGTCGATACCGATAGAATATTCAACGCCGAGGTCATCGAGGATAGTCTTCATTGCGGACTGAGCGTGTTCCCACTGCTCTGCTGTACCCTCGTACTTATTCTTCGGGTTTGCGGGATCCCACTGGGAGAATCTGAATGTGCAGTCTTCGAGAAGTCCTACCGTATCGAGCATATACTTTGCAAGCTCAAGGCAGCCTCTGAACTCGTCTTCAAGCTGTTCGGGGCGGAGGATATAATGTCCCTCGGAAATTGTGAACTGACGGACACGGATAAGTCCGTGCATTTCGCCGCTGTCCTCATTTCTGAAAAGTGTGGAAGTTTCGGTAAGACGCATCGGGAGGTCACGGTACGATCTTGCACGGTTGAGGTATACCTGATACTGGAACGGGCAGGTCATCGGACGGAGCGCAAAACACTCCTTTTCCTCATCGTATGGGTCTCCGAGGATAAACATACCGTCGAGGTAGTGATCCCAGTGTCCCGAAATTTTATAGAGGTCACGCTTTGCCATAAGCGGAGTTTTTGTGAGCATACAGCCCTTTGAAGCTTCAACATCTTCTACCCAGCGCTGAAGTATCTGAATTACCTTTGCGCCCTTTGGAAGAAGAACGGGAAGTCCCTGACCGATGCAGTCAACTGTTGTGAAATATTCAAGTTCACGGCCGAGCTTGTTGTGGTCGCGCTTCTGAGCTTCTTCTCTTGCTGCGAGATATGCTTCGAGTTCGCTTGCCTTAGGGAATGCTGTACCGTAAACACGGCAGAGCTGCTTGCCCTTTGAGTCGCCTCTCCAGTAAGCGCCTGTGCAGGAAAGAAGCTTTACAGCCTTTACGGGAGCAGTTGAAGCGAGGTGAGGACCTGCGCAGAGGTCGATGAAGTCGCCCTGCTTATAGAATGAGATAGGTTCGCCCTTGCCTGCGTGTTCCTGACAGAGTTCGACCTTGTAAGGTTCGCCCATTTCTTCAAGCTTCTTGATAGCTTCTTCGGGAGAAAGCTCGAACTTTTCAAGCTCGATGCCCTCCTTGGCGATCTTCTTCATCTCAGCTTCGATCTTTGCAAGGTCATCGGGTGTGAACGCCTTAGGTGCGTCAAAATCATAGTAGAATCCGTCCTGAATTGCAGGGCCGATAGCAAGCTTTACCTCGGGGTAAAGACGCTTTACAGCCTGAGCAAGAATATGCGATGCTGTGTGGTTGAAAGTCCTCTTGCCGTCCTCGGTGTCGAATGTGAGGACTTCAAATTCGCAGTCCTCTTCGATGGGTGTGCGGATATCGCATACCTTTCCGCCGAGCTTTACAGCGCATGCAGCCTTATAAAGACCCATTCCGATGCCCTTGATGACTTCTGCTGCGGCTGTGCCCTTTTCACATTCCTTAACGCTTCCGTCTTTAAGTGTGAGCTTTACCATTTTCGTTTACCTCCACATATATTATAGTAGTTTTAACATAAAATTCGTTTTTATCCTTTTTAAGAAAACAAAAACGTCCTTAATGCTCTTTTACAAGCACTAAGGACGATAAAAACCGTGTTCCCACCTTAATTTATGCGTTTTTCCCTGAAAAACACACCTCATTAACGCCTTTAACGCAGGCTGACGGCGCAGATTAAGCGCACTCAAAAGGCGGTATGCAAAGCTCCCGAACCTGCCGCAGTTTTCAGCCGATGACTGCCGCTCTCTGAAAGTCCTCAACGGAGGGTTGCCTTCCTTTATCAACGTTTTTATGTTATTATGTGTTTATGTTATCATACTTCGCGAAATTTGTCAACCGTCTTTTTTCACAGTTAAGAGGCTTTTTTCTTATTAAAAAGTGTGAAAATGTTAAAATAACCTTGACATTATTAATGATTTATATTACAATAATAAAGTAAATGCAATATGAGGTAATTCTGCCTGCCGATAAAAAGGCTCGCAGGTTTGTCACTAAGGCGGCTGCCGTATGCGGTTCATACGCTGTTCTGCTCGTTTCATGCGGGACGGTCTTTTGACGGCGAACGGTGTCGGCTTGATAAATTGCAGTTCATTTTTCACTCGCTCTGTCGTTTTGAACAGAGGTTTCATATATTCATTATCACTATCAAACCCTTTTTATGGGTTCAGTTATTCTTTACAGATTGTATTTTTCGGATAAAATTATACGTTATGTAGTGAAAATTGTCAATTGAGGATAATATTCGGGGTAACGATGACATATCATTCTGCCGCTTCAACGTTTTATTCGGCTGATATCTTTTTACAAGAGGATCGGCTTAAACGTTTAAAGTATAGAGAAAGGCAGGGATATTTTCGTTTTTTACCGTTTTCGCAGAGAACTTTTGACTGCGGAATGTGAAATCCTCTCGTTCAAGCCCTCCGAGCGATAATATAATTTTGGGGAGGTCAAGGACTTGAACACAGCAGCTATCATTGCGGCTGTCATTGCGCTTATTGCAGGCTTCGCTGTCGGTGGAGCGATATTCTTCGCCGCAGGTATAAACCACCGCAAAAAGCAGGCTGAAGCAGCGATAGGTTCGGCGGAAAAGGAAGCCGAAAGACTTGTCGAAGCAGCAAAGACAGAAGCAGAAAATCAAAAAAAGATCGCACTTCTCGATGCAAAGGAAGAGATCCAAAAGAGCCGTTCCGAGCTTGATAAGGAACTCAAAGAGCGCCGCGGAGAAATTTCCCGTCAGGAACGCAGGATCCAGCAAAAAGAAGACAATCTCGACAAAAAGAACGACAGCCTTGATAAAAAGGACGAAATACTCCAGAAAAAGATCAAGCAGGCTGACGAAAAGCTTGAAGAAGCCGACAATATCAAAAAGCAGCAAATGGAAACCCTCGAAAAGATCTCACAGTTCACTATGGATCAGGCTAAGGAACACCTGCTTTCAATGCTCGAAAATGAGCTTGTACATGAAAAGGCTCTCAAGATACAGTCTTATGAGCAGCAGCTCAAGGACGAATGTGAGGAAAAGGCAAGAAATCTTATCGCTCTCGCAATTTCAAAATGCTCTGCAGATCAGGTATCCGAATCCGCAGTTTCCGTTGTTCCTCTGCCGAATGACGAAATGAAGGGCAGGATCATCGGACGTGAGGGCAGAAACATAAAGGCACTCGAAACGCTCACAGGCGTTGACCTTATCATCGACGATACGCCCGAAGCTATCACACTTTCCTGCTTCGATCAGGCTCGCCGTGAGGTTGCACGAATCGCACTCGAAAAGCTTATCGCAGACGGAAGGATCCACCCGTCCCGTATTGAAGAAATGGTTGACAAGGCTCGCCGTGAAGTCGAGCACATCATGAAGCAGGAGGGCGACAGAGCCGTTCTCGAAACCAACGTACACGGTCTTAACCACGAGCTTGTACGCCTCCTCGGTAGACTTCATTACAGAACTTCCTACCGTCAGAACGTCCTCAACCACTCTATCGAGGTCGCACACCTCGCAGGAATCATGGCTTCCGAGCTTGGCGTTGATGCAAACCTCGCACGAAGAGCTGGACTTCTCCACGATATCGGTAAGGCTCTCAGTTACGAGATTGAAGGTTCACACGTTCAGATCGGCGTTGATGTCTGCCGCAAGTACAAGGAAAGTCCCGAGGTCATTCACGCAGTCGAGGCTCACCACGGCGATGTTGAGATACACTCCGTTGTCGCTGCTCTCGTTCAGGCTGCCGATGCTATTTCAGCGGCAAGACCGGGCGCAAGAAGCGAGAACTACGAGAACTACATCAAGCGTCTTGAAAAGCTCGAAGAGATCTGCTGCTCTTATGAGGGCGTTGAAAAATCCTTCGCTATTCAGGCAGGCCGTGAAGTCCGCATTATGGTTTATCCAGATAAGATCAACGATGAAAAAATGGTCATTGTCGCAAGAGATATCGCCAAGCGCATCGAGGACGAAATGGATTATCCGGGACAGATCAAAGTTAATATCATTCGTGAAAGCCGCGTAGTTGAATACGCTAAGTAATATACATTATGTAAATTACAGTCTGTAAACACGAAAGCAATAATTATCCCTGCGGCGCAAATCGCAGGGATATTTTTCTAAATGGAGTTTTATTTATGGACACACCAAATCAGACGAAAAAACAGCCGAAGACCATATTCGGTACAACCAGCAAATCGAACTTTATCCTAAATATGAAGCAGGAAACGCTCCAGAACTGGATAGCGGCTCTTCTCGCAGCCTGCGTGATCGTGCCGCAGATAACGGGATTCCTCGTTTACGGCGTGAGTGCTTCACCTGCATTTATGAGCGCAGGACTGTACTTCACGGGCTTTTCCTGCGTACTTTTCTTCCTTATCGCAATGATAAAGGGCAGCCTTTCGTTCAAGCAAGACAAGATACTTTGGCTCGTCGTTTTTATGGCGGTTTGGGCGTTCGCTTCGTATTACGGCGTTGTCGTCCGTGCAGGTGACCAGAGCGAGATCGTCAACACTGCCCTCGCAGGTGAGATAGGACGATATGAGGGTCTGCTCTCGCTGCTCGGCTACTTCGGCATCTTCTGCCTTGCTGCCTGCGTAACACGCGCAAAAACGGTTCGCGTTATCACTGACATTATCATCGCGGCAGGCGTTGTTCAGTCGCTTTTCGCAGTTTTTCAGCATATCCCAAAGCTTCGCTTTATGCCTAACTTTGCCGATCTTCCAACACTTGCGCTCAAAGATGTGATGCTTTCGCAGGGGCTTTCGGAGAACCCTATCGTTTTCGGAACTTTCCTCACGATAGTTTTTGCAATTGCACTCACGGGCGCAGTTTACGAAAAAAATATTCTCCGTGCAAGGATCTACGGCGCTGCTTCAATGCTTCTCTGGCTCGTCGGTTTCTTCACTTCGTCTATCGTTCCGATCATAGGAATGTCCGCAGTGTTTATCATCATATCGGTGATAGTTTTTGCTTCAAAGCCTGCAAAATTTGAGAATGGACTGCTCAGGACTTCCGTTTACAGATACGCTGCCGCGGCTGTCGGAATGGCTGTTATCTTCGCGCTGATATGGATATTCCAAGGCGTTTATATCCGCGACAAGGCTATTGCATACTATGATGCATATTTCCGACTTTTCATCGTTGTTTCCTATTCCTATGTTAACGAGCAGTCACTCTATGAGATCGGACTTGAAAAGAGCCTGCACTTTATAAAGGAACACCCTATCCTCGGCATAGGTCCTGACCTTATTGCAAAATATCAGATAGCTGACGAAACGCTTGCACTCTGCTCTATCGACCGAAGCTACAACGAAATAGTTTACACCGCAGCAACACGCGGAATACCTGCCGCTGCAGCATTTGTTGTTTTCCTTGCAGCTTCACTCAAAAGCTCATTCGGCAAGTTCAAGGCTTCGATAAAGGGCGGCGAATGGCAGGACACTGCGCTGTTTATCGCTATTGCAGCTTACATTATCCAAAGCTTTTTCAGCTTCAGCTCTATCCTCTGCACACCTATATTTTGGATGCTCTGCGGATTTGCTTTCAGAAAAATTACCGTTAAAGGAGAAAATGTATGAGCAGCGGTTTAAAACGAACTATCGCATTCCTCTTTTTTCTTCTCGCAGGAATTCTGCTCGGAACGATACTCGGAAATATATGCGAGGGTGTCCCCTACCTTTCGTGGCTCTCCTATACGCTTTCGGTCGGGCTGGACACGAACAGCCCGTTGGTGCTCGACCTCATCGTCTTCAAGCTTGCGTTCGGATTCACGCTTTCCGTCAACGCCGCGCAGATAATCTGCGTTATCCTCTCGTTCGTGCTTTACAGCAAGACCTGCAAGGGACTTTAAACTATGCAGAACGATGAAAACGGGCTTTTTTACCCCGATTATTACCCCCGCTTCAAATGCATTGCTGATAAATGCAGCGATACCTGCTGCCGCGGCTGGGAAATATGCATTGATGAAGATTCGCTCGAAAGATACCGCTCTGTCGGCGGAGATATCGGCAAAAGGCTCAGCGAAAACATCACAACTGACGGGGACGGCGCACATTTTATCCTTGCGGAAGATGAGCGCTGCCCTTTTCTGAACAGCTCGAACCTCTGCGACCTTTATATTGCCCTCGGCGAAGATTCGCTCTGCGGAATATGCACCGACCACCCGCGCTTCCGAAGTTTTCTTTCGGACAGAACGGAAATTGGCATCGGACTTTGCTGTGAAGCCGCCGCTGAGATGATTTTGTCCGAGAAAAAGCCTATACATATCGTCCCCGAAGCAGTTCTCCCCGATGATGCGCCTGAAAGAGCCGTTTTGCAGATACGCGGAATGCTTTTTAAGCTTTGCGAGCGTGACAAACCTTTGATTGCACTGAGAAAATGCTGTGCACTTGCGATAGATGCGCAGGATATGCTTGCGGAGAGCGATTTTTCGGGGATTTCCGAGTTGTACGTGCATTTCTCAGGATATTCTTTTGCAGTAGAAGAAATTTCCGACGAAGAAGTTATCGCCGTGCTTAAAGCAATGGAAAGCATCTCGCCCGAATGGGACGAAATGCTGAAAAGGCTTGACAGCGGCGAGTATAAGACCGACTTTTCAGCAGAAAATGAAATGCGGCGGCTTACGGAATACTTCATTTTCCGACATTTTCCCGAGGCACTTTCGGACGGTGACATTGTTTCAAAGGCTTACTTTGCGTATTTTGCGGTTTCGGCTGTGAAGATGTTCTGGGGCGCTTTTCTTTATGAGAGCAGCGCTCTTACGCTCCGCGACAAGATAAACGGCGCAAAGCTTTTCTCCAAAGGTGTTGAATATTCGGAGATAAATATGCAGAGGACATATAATCTGCTGTAAAATATAATATAAAAATACCGTCTGTTTGCTTTCGTAAACAGACGGTATTTTTTTTATTTAGTCTTCCTTAACGGTAACCTTATGGTCTTCCTCATACTTATTTATAAACTTTGTGAGCAGCAATGCGATAGTTGAAAGGACTGCCGCACCTCTGAAATTGATATGGTTCTTTTTGCTGCTGACATAGACAGCCTTCGGGTTGCCTTTCTTTCCGAGGACGGTAAGCTCCGCAGGAACGCCGTCATCAACGATTATCTTTGTCTGCTTCGGCATAAAAAGTCTTTCAACGATGCCGTAGACAGCAAGGACTATTGAAAGCGAAAGGGCTGTATCCCTTGTCGATTTTAATAAATTTGTGATCTCATCGTACATTTTAATACATCTCCTATCAAGAAAGTGATGCTGCGATATTTTTTATTGATTCCGTAACAAGCTGACGGAAAAGCGGTGCTGCTTTATCGGCGGTTTCCTGAACCTCTGCGTGGGAGAGCGGTTTATCGGTCATTCCGCAGGCAAGGTTGGAAACGCAGGAGATACCAACAGTTTTCAATCCGCAGTGGTTTGCTGCGATAGCTTCGCAGGCGGTCGACATTCCGACTGCGTCTGCGCCGAGCGTTCTCACCATTCTTATTTCCGCAGGTGATTCGTAGTTAGGACCTGTGAGCTGGATATATACGCCCTCCTGAAGCTTTATTCCGAGCGAAGCGGCTGTATCTCTTACCGTTTTGCGTAGTTCGCGGTCGTAAATATTGCTCATATCGGGGAATCTCGGACCGAGTTCGTCGAGGTTTTCGCCGATGAGCGGTGACGGTGCCATACATATCTGGTCAGAAATGAGCATAAAGTCGCCTGCGCTGTAGTTGAAGTTCACGCCGCCCGAAGCGTTCGTGAGGAACAGCACCTTTGCGCCCATAAGCTTCATAAGGCGAACGGGAAGAACTACATCTTCCATTGAATATCCCTCGTAATAATGGACTCTGCCCTGCATTACGACAACTTTTACATCGCCGACATAGCCAAAGACGAATCTTCCCTTATGTCCTGCGACGGTTGAAACTGGGAAACCCTCGATATCCTTATATTCGAGAACGGCTTCCTGCTTTATCGTATCGGCATAGTCGCCAAGACCCGAGCCGAGTATCAGCGCTATATCGGGGACGAAGTTTATCTTCGCTTTAAAACATTCATAACATTTCTGAAGTCTTTCATAAGCTTTGCTCATTTTACAGACCCCTCTCTTATACCATTTTTGTTTCTCTTGTTGCGGCTCTGACTTCCATTATTCCCGTATCGGCGTGAAAAAATACCGTTCTGCCGTAGTTAAGACCAGTTTCCTCCGCGATTATCCTTATGCGGTAAGCGGCAAGCATTTTCTTTACGGCTTCAACATTTCGCTCGCCGATATTGAAAACAGCTGAGCTGGACGAGAACATCTGCGCGCCGCCTGCGATCTTGGCGGTGAGATTTTTCGTGGAAGCGCCTGCGAACGACATTTCCTGAATGAGTTCGGTTATGCCCGTATCGGCGTAGCGGCGGCGGTTTTCGGGTGTCGCCTTGCTCGCTGCGGCTGCGTCCTTACTGAGTGGGAGCATAATATGGGCAAGACCTGCGATCTTCTTCTCCGCGTCATAAAGGCATATTCCGACGCACGAGCCGAGCGCATAAGTAACGAGAACATCGTCCCCTTTGCCGACTTTGAGATCGGCGATGCCAACTGTTATTGTTGTTCCCATATCAGATACCTACTCCCAGTTTATTGAACAGATATTCGAGCGAATTCATCTCGGGCACAAGTATCATATTGCTCTTGACTTCGTTGCCCTCGATGATAAAGCTGTCGTCGATAAGAAGGACTTTATCGCCGACCTGTGCAAAGCTTACCGCAGGGACGCTGAGTATCGCGCCTGCCATATCGACGGTCATATTCGGGACGGAAATATCTATCATCATATTCGTGAGCGAAGCTATCGCGTTTATGTACGAAGCGGACATAATGTTTCCTATCTCGCTGATAAAGGAAACCTCCATTTCGTTCATATTGGTGATATCCTCTATCGGAGTGCCGAAAACTGCCTGCGTCATACTGCTTGCGCAGGAGTGCTGGATAATATAGAGCATCATTCCCGTGATATCGCCCGTGATGTTTACGAGCATACCGATAGCTACATTTTCAGGGCCGCCGAGGAAGTTCACAGCATCATCAAAGTTGAGCAGCTTTACATCGGGGACGCTTATATCTATCGGGCAGTTGAGCATTGTTGAAAGTGCGCTTGCGGCATTGCCCGAGCCTATATTTCCTATTTCCTTGAGAACGTCAAGGTGCATACCCTGAAGCTCTTCTATGTTTGTGATCGCCATTATTTACAAATCCTTTCGTGGGAACAATTAATTTCTGAGGTTGTTTATGATATCCTCAAGCTGATTGTGCGTCTTTACCATAGTTGTATTGAGCTGGAACGCTCTCTGATACTCGATGACCTTTGACATTTCATTCGCGATATTCGTTGAAGAAGCTTCGAGATAGCCGTTCTTCTTTACAACGTCCGTGTTCGCAACGGCAGCGCCGCTCGACTGGTTCGCCTCAAAATAGTTGTTTCCTATCTGGTCAAGACCGTAAGGATTCTCAAAGGTATATGTGCCGATCATATTTGTCAATGTAACTGTGTCGATATCCGTAGTGCCGTCGATGAACGGAACTGTGATGCGGTTGCCGTCATAGTCAAGGACAAAGCCGCCCTTTGAATCGACGAGCGAATATGTGCCGTCATTGTTGTTGGAAAGGTAGAAAGCGCCGTCCTTGGTGTATTTTACCTCGCCCGTAATGCCCTCTTCAACGGCGAAGAAACCCTCGTTGAGTGCGGCGAAGTCAAGCTCTCTGCCCGTATCTCTTACCTGCGACTGTTCAAACATAAGGTCGGTCTTGTCCACTCTTACGCCGTGACCGAACTGTACTTCCTCGTTGGTCGTGTTTCTTTTTGTATATAAAAGGTCGGCGAAAGAGGGGCGTGAAGCCTTGAAGCCGTAGGTGTTTACGTTTGCGAGGTTGTTCGCTGTGATATCCATTCCGAGCTGATAGCTTATAACGCCCGAAGCGGCTGTATGATAACCGATTTTACTCATAATAGAAACTTCCTTTCGGTGGAAAACGCTTTTTTACAGTAAAAATGTTTTACCTTAGATCAGATCTTGGAAAGATCGTTGGCTGCGATCTGGTTCACGCTGTTTATTATCTTCAAAGCCTGAGAACAAGCGGTGAAAACGTTCTGCGAGTCCATAGCCTTGATAAGCTCCTCGGCAACATCCACGTTGGAGCGCTCATAGCTGCCCTGACGAACACGGTAATCCTCGCCTGCGGGGATATTGTTTACATCGAAGTTGTCATAAGGACGGAACATATTGTCGTCGATACGCTCGATAGCGGTATCGGGCGGAAGATATGTAAGTCCAAGCTGGAATGTACGTCCGTCATCGGTGGTGATAAGTCCCGTCGGGGAGATATCGATATCCGCCGTGCCGAGCTGAATGGGATTTCGGTTCTCGTCAAGGATACGTCCCGACGGACCTACGCAGAGGTAACCCTCGGCATCGAGCGAGAACTGACCGTTTCTTGTGAGGAGTGTTTCCCCCGTCTTGCGGTTCTCGATATTATAGTAAATATTGCCGACAAGTGCGCAGTCGAGCCTTGAACCCGTGTCCTCGAACGAAGCCTGCTCGAGGTTTGTGTAGGTCTCCTGCAAAGTTCTGTATCGGATAGTGCCCGTGGGGCTTGATTTTCCGTTTATGAGCACCATCTGCTCGGCGAAAGTGGTCGGGATAGCTGTTTCATTTCTGTAGCCTGCCGTTTTGAGGTTAGCCATATTGTTCGTGACAACATTGAGGATACGTTCCTCGTTGATAATGCCGTTTGCGGCGGTATAGTAGCCTCTTAGCATAGATATCCGTCCTTTCTTATTCTTTATCCATATATTCTGCCAATGAATGTTTCATTTTCATAACTGCCTTTGAATGTATCTGGCAGACCCTCGATTCGGAAACGTCAAGAACGGCTCCGATCTCGGAAAATTTAAGTTTTTCGTAGTAATAAAGCGTTATAACGAGCCTTTCCTTGTCGGAAAGCTCGGAAATTGCTTTTGCAAGATAGCAAAGCTTTTCTTCGTGGTGAACGGAAGCTTCGGGCGACCACACGCCGTCGTCGGAAACCTCGTCCGACATATCGAAGCCTGTATTAGTGACAAGCTCCTCGAATGAGAGCGTCTGCGCCGATGCCGCCTTTGCCGAATAGCTTTCAAACTTTGCCAGCGGAAGTCCAAGGCGCTCAGCCATTTCTTCATCGGTAGGCTCGCGGTTTAGCTCGGAGTAAAGCTCGGAATAGGCTGTATCGTACTCCTTTGCGAATTTCCGCACGTTTCGCGGAACGATATCCTGCCGTCTGATATAGTCGATGACTGCGCCCCTCACGCGGATAGAGGCGTAAGTCTCAAACTTAACGTTTTTGTCGAAGCTGAAGCTGTCTATCGCAGACATAAGTGCGATAGTGGCTTCGTTTATGATATCCTCGCTGTCGGCGAATTTCGCATACATATTCCTTGTGGAAACAGCCGCATAGCGAACTATGTTCATATATGCAAGAACGGTCTGATTTCGGAGAGCCTTGTCGCCCGTTTTTTTATACCTGCGGAGAAGTTCGGATTTTTCTTCCGAGGAAAGCTTTTCCGCTTCGTATCTATCGGACATCAATGCTCAACTCCTTTCACACGCCGGCTGTATCGGCAATTGCAACGTTGCCGACTGCCTGTATCTGTACAGAATTGTCGATCTCGCTGTAAGAAAGAACTGTTATGTTCGGTATAAACTGGTCAACAAGCTTTTTGAAGTAGATTCTTACTATCGGCGAAGTGAGGACGATAGGCATCGGGATAATATCCTTTACCTTGTCGATCTGCTCATTGAGCGAAGCTATGAGAAGCTGTATCGTCTGCGGATCCATTGCAAGGTAAGAGCCCTGATCGGATTTTTTTACCGAGGCGATGATCTTGTTCTCCGTTTCGGTATCGAGAGTAAGAACGCGTATCTGTCCGCCGTCCGCGAAGCGCCTTGTTATAGTTCGCTTCAAAGCCTGACGGACATATTCTGTCGTGATATCAACATCTTTCATCGTGTGCTGATTATCGGCGATAGTTTCAAGTATAGTCTGGAGGTCGCGTATCGGAACGCCCTCTTTAAGAAGCAGGCAAAGCACCTTTTGCAGATAAGCCGCCGAAACGATGCTCGGGACGATATCCTCAACAACGGCAGGGTTGGTCTGCTTTAATTTGTCGAGCATAGTCTTGACGTCCTGACGGGAAAGAAGCTCATAGGCGTGAGCCTTGATAACTTCGGAAAGATGCGTGATGATAACGGAGGTCGGGTCGATGAGCGTATAGCCTGCGACTTCGGCGCGGAGCTTGTTCTGCTCGCTTATCCACTTTGCAGGGATATTGAAAGCAGGCTCTATCGTGTCGATGCCGTCAACTTCGTGCGTAACTCCGCCGCTGTCGAGCGCGAGGTAGTGGTCTACAAGCACCTCTGCCTGAGCGACGATCTCGCCCTTTATCTTTATGACATACTGGTTAGGATTGATGTGCTGGTTGTCCCTCATTCGCACGGACGGGAAAACCATACCCATATCCATTGCGAACTGCTTTCGGAATATGACGACACGTTCGATAAGCGTTCCACCCGAAGCTTCATCCGCAAGCGGTATAAGGCTGTAGCCGAACTCCATTTCGATAGGCTCAACTTCGAGAAGCTTATAAACGTTGTCGATGTCTTTATAATACTCCATTTCGGAGAGGGCTTCCTTGTTTTCGGCGATCTCGTTCTGCTCCGCGCCCTGTTCGAGAGCAAGCTGAGCGTTGTTTCGTCTTAATACGAAGCCAAGTGCGAGCAGTCCTGAGCCGAGAATGATGAGCTGTATTTTCGGGAATCCCGGAATGAGCATAAGCAGGAGCATTATCGCGCCCGATATCATCAAAACCATAGGCTGTGCCGCGAACTGGTTCTTTACATCGACCGCAAGGTTCTCCTTTGAAGCGGAACGGGTAACGATCATACCCATTGCCGTTGAGATGAGGAGCGAAGGCACCTGCGAGCAAAGGCCGTCACCAACGGTAGCCATACTGTAGGTCGTGAGAACGTCCGAGAACGCCATTCCGTCATAAACAAGACCCATTACCGCGCCGCCGAGGAGGTTTACGACTGCCGCAACGATAGAGAACGTTGCATCACCCTTGATGAACTTTGAAGCACCGTCCATTGCGCCGAAGAAGTCGGATTCACGCTGTATCTTTTCACGGCGGTTCTTCGCTTCGGTCTCATTTATTGTACCCGAGTTGAGGTCGGCATCGATAGCCATTTGCTTACCGGGCATAGCGTCGAGGGTAAATCTTGCCGTTACTTCGGCAACTCGCTCCGCACCTTTCGTTACAACGAGCATCTGAACGACCGTTATAAGGATAAATACGATAAATCCGATAACGGGGTTGCCTTTCATAACGAACGAGCCGAACGCCGAAACGATATGTCCCGCGTTGCCCTGATTGGCAAGGATAAGTCTTGTCGAAGAAATGTTAAGACCAAGTCGGAAAATGGTCGTGATGAGCAGCAGCGACGGGAATATCGCGAATTCGAGCGGCTCTTTTATGTACATTGTAATAAGCAGTATCGTCAGCGACAATGCGATATTTACAACGAAAAGCATATCCAGCAGCCATGTCGGCAGCGGAATAATGATAAGGAAAACGGCAAGTATCACAAATACCGTTACAATGTTATCAAGATACTTTTTCACAGTCCTGCAACACTCTGCCTTTCTGAAATATGTGAATATCTGCTGTTATGCAGATAGGGTCTGTGTATTATTCGGGCATCTTGCCCTGAAGCTTATATACGAACGAGAGTACCTCGGCAACCGCGCGGTAAAACTCGGGCGGGATCTCCTTTCCGACATCGACCGAATCGTAAAGACCACGGGCGAGCGGTTTATTTTCCACCATAGCGATATCGTGCTCTTCGGCAATGCCTACGATCTTCATCGCAAGGTTGTCAGCGCCCTTTGCAAGCACGACAGGCGCATTGTTTTTGTCTTTGTCATATTTTATCGCAACGGCGAAATGCGTCGGGTTTCTTATGATAACGTCCGACTCGGGAACTGCGTCCATCATTCGGCTCATTGCCATCTGGCGCTGTATCTGGCGGCGCTTGCCCTTGACCTGCGGGTCGCCTTCGAGGTTTTTGTACTCCTCCTTGACCTCCTGCTTGGTCATTCGCATATCCTTTTCAAACTTGAAATACTGGAAAAGGACATCGACCGCCGCAACACCGACAAAGACGGCTGCGACTTTGATAACGATAGAAAATATCGTATCGAGCATATACATCATCGAGCTTGCTATCTCCATATCGAAAAGCTTCGCAAACTCGGGTATCCTCTTTTTTACCTCGCTGTAAACTATTACGGTGAGGACAACAAGCTTCAAGATCGACTTTGCAAGCTCAAAAAGCGAACTTACGGAGAACATTTTCTTTATTCCGCTTATCGGATTGAGCTTGTCGAACTTGAATTTTATCGATTCTTTTGAGAAAATGAACTTTGTCTGCGCGCCTGTTGCGATGACCGTAACGAGAACGCCGACTATAAGGGTCGGACCTGCGCATATCAGCAGGACCTTGCCTATTTCTATTGCCAGCTTGGAATAAAACGGCATTCCGTCAATGCGTATCCCGTCCATTCCGCTGCCTGCGAGGCTGAACCAGTAGTCAAACGAGCTTTCGCACACGGCGATCATCGTTTTCATAAGGACTTTCAGCAGCGCGAATATAATAAGTATGAAAGCGGCGGTAACAACGTCCTTGCTTTGCATAACGTTGCCCTTTTTACGCTCTTCACGCCGTTTATGTTCGGTCGCCTTTTCGGTTTTCTCGCCTGCGCTTTCAGCCATTTATTCTCCCCCCTCGGGACTATGCATGTATGAGGGGAAGAACACCCTCAAGGGTCTCAAGCCAAGTATTCATAAACTTTTCGATAAGATCCGACAGCGGAACAGCCACAAGGAACAGTATCAGGAAGCCAAAGCCTACCTTTAACTGAATATTTATGACCATTATCTGTATCTGCGGAACTGATTTCATAAGTACGCCGACGCAGAACTGAAGTATCGTCTGCGAAACTATCAGCGGCATCGCTATTTTCAGCACGAGCGTAAGCACAACGCTGAAATATTCGACTATCGTAATGCCAAGGTCGGGGTTAATGCCCTCAAACCCAAGCGGTATCACATCGTACGACTTCACGAAAAGTTCTATATATGTCAAATGAGCGTTTATCACGAAGAAATAGAGATACATCATAAAGCTGACGAACGAACCCATTATTGACATCTGAAGGTTCGTGCCGGGGTCGAAGACCTTAGCCATGCCAAGACCCGACTGCATATCCATTATTTCGCCGCTCATCTGGACGCTGTAGAAAAACATATCGGTAATAAAACCGAGCACCGCTCCGACGAAGCCCTCTTTCAGCAGCATCGCAAGGTAAACGCCTATCACCGTTCCCGTTTCGACGGGTTCGGGCTGCCGCACCATTATAACTATCATCGTGATAAGTATGCAGCAGACGACTTTTACTATCTGCGGGATATTTCTTCGCGAAAGAAGCGGATTAAAGGCAAAAATGCCGAGAACTCTTGAAAAAACCAAGAGATTTGTTTCAAAATTATCGAACAGGAGGCTGTAAAAATCCATTCCGCCCTCCCGTTTTTAAAGGACTGTCTGGCTGCTGACCTTTGCGATGATATCGAATATCTCATAGAAGAAATCATTCATCGCGTTCATCATAAAAGGTGCCATAAGCAGCAGCATAACAGCTATAACAAGCAGCTTCGGCACGAACGAGAGCGTCTGCTCATGCACCTGCGTTGCCGCTTGGAGAATCGAGATCACCAGACCAACCACCATACTCACAAGGAGCAGCGGCCCGCCAAGCTTTATGCAAAGCAGCAGGCACTCGCGGAAGACCTGTAAAACTATATCCTGCGTCATACCCTGCCTCCGACTATGTTCCGAGCGGATTGAATCCGTTCACGAGCGATGCCGTGAGCAGCGACCAGCCGTCCACAAGCACGAAAAGCAGTATCTTGAACGGTATCGAGATCGTTGTCGGCGGAAGCATCATCATACCCATTGACATCAGCAGCGTTGAAACAACGATATCGACTATCAGGAACGGTATGTATATAAGGAAACCGATCTCAAAGCCAATCTTTATCTCGCTGAGGATAAATGCAGGCACAACTGTGGTGAAGCTGACTTTTTCGATGAACTCCTCTTCCGTTTCGGCTTCTATTTCCGTATCGGAAAGTTCGAGGAAGAAGTTCATCGATTCGTTCGATGTGTTTTTGAGCATCCACGTTTTGAGCGGAACTGAGGCTTCTTTCGCAGCCTCGGTTATCGTATATTCACCGTTTTTGTACGGCACATACGCTACCTCGTTCATCTCGGACAAAACGGGCTTCATAATAAACATCGTTAAAAACAACGCAAGACCTATCATCACCTGATTCGGAGGAGTCTGCTGAACGCCCATCGCATTTCGCAGGAGCGAGAATGAGATGATTATTCTTGTAAAGCAGGTAAGCATCACAAGAATAGACGGCGCGAGCGACAATATCGTTATCAGAAGAATGAGGTCAACTGTGCTGGAATTATTTATGTCAAGCAGATCGAGCAGGCTTTGCGCTTCATCGTCCGTTTTGGGCGTTTCGTAAGGAAGCTCATCGCTCTGCTGCTCCTGGACCTGTGTTTCGGTATCCTGGAGCGGCTGGGTCTGCTGCGGAACTGAGGTTTCAACGTTCGGTATCGTGGTTTCTATGGATATTTCGGTCGTGGGTACAGTGGTCGTGACCGTTATACCGTCCTCTGCGTGTGCATCGAGCGGCATAAATATGAGCATTGCCGCTATTGCGGCTGCCACTGCGATAAAGACCGTTATCGGAAGAGAAGCCTTGGCATCAGAAATCATTTTTCTCATTGTTTTCCTTACCGTCCTCCCGAGCCGAACCGTTTTCCGCTGTATTTTTCTTAAAGAAAGCCTTTTTCAAGCTATCCGAAAACGAAACGGAGGAATTTTCCTCTGTTTCCCTCTGCATATCGCTTATATCATCATCATCGATATCGCAGAGCTTTGTGATGCTGTTCGGAGCAACGCCGAGGAGCATACCCTTTTTGCCGACTTTAACGACAAGGAGCTGCTTATCCTGCGCAACACCGATGCAGTCGATTATCTTTATTCCGCGTTCCAAGCCGTTCCAGCCAGTACTGCGGAATTTTTTGTTGAGCCATCTTGTTCCGTAATAAACAAGAAAAATGAGTCCGATCACTCCCAGCAGGGAGCAGATCATCATTATAACATTTGGCACTATTGCCGTCCTCTCTTAGCCTAAAACCTTCTGAACTGTCTGGAGGATTCTGTCCGGCTTGAAGGGCTTTACGATGAAGTCGAGAGCGCCGAGCTTGATAGCTTCAACGACCATTGCTTCCTGACCCATAGCGGAGCACATTACTACCTTTGCAGCAGGGTCGCTTGCCTTGATGTCCTTGAGTGCTTCGATACCTGTCTTGTTAGGCATTGTGATATCCATGATAACGAGGTCGGGGTGCTCTGCTGCATACTTTGTGCAGGCGATCTCACCGTCGGCAGCTTCGATAATATTTGTATAACCGTTCTTTGTGAGAGCGTCCTTGATCATCATTCTCATAAATGCGGCATCATCAACAAGCATAATCTTCTTATCCATAATTAATTACTCCTTACCTAAATTATCCAAGAATTTGGATCTGATTATTTCAGTTATTCTTACAGCAAAGTTATCGTCGATAACAACAACGTCACCCTTTGCGATAAGGTTTCCGTTTACAACGATATCAACGGGCGCACCTGCCTGTCTTTCAAGCTCGATGATCGTACCCTGTGTAAACTCGAGTATCTCCTTGACCTTTTTGGTCGTTGAACCTATCTCAACGCTGACGTTGAGCGGAACGCCCATAAGAAGTTTAAGGTTATCGTTCTGCTCCTTATTGAGCGAAGCGTTATTATATGTAGCAAAGTTCTGGAGCTGAACGGGCTGAATGTTCATCTGCGGCTGTGGCTGCTGAGGATAGCCGTACGGCTGCTGAGGATACATATTCGGCACCGGCTGTCCCTGCGGCATCTGACCGTACATACCGTACTGCTGCATATTCGGGTCGTAGCCGTACATTCCCTGCATAGGCATACCCTGCTGCATCTGCTGCTGCGGCATACCGTTCGGCATAGCCTGCTGCGGCGCTGTCTGCTGAGGAGCTGACTGCATTGGCTGCTGAGGCATCTGCGGCATCGGCTGAGGTGTCGGTGTCGGCTGCGATGCAGGTGCTGCCTGCGGTGTTGGAGCAGCCGCGCCGCCTGCGCCGTTGAGTAGCGCTTCTATCTCTGCCTGAGAAAGAGTTGCGCCGCTTGAAGCAGGTTCGGTCGGAGTATCTGCGGCAGGTGCGGAAGCGGAAACTGCCTCATCGGCTGCTGCGCTGTAGCCTGCCATCATCTTTTCAGCCATTTCCTTGGCAAGGTCTATTGTAAGAACGGAAATGAACTCGGAATTTATAACGCCGTCGATAGTAAGGTTGAACTTGATGCTTACTACATTTTCATCGCCGTTGACATCATAGAGATCGGAGATCAGTTTCTGGCTGTCCTCAACAATAGCTTCCGGTGTGGAAATATCGACCGTTGTATCGATAATTTCCGAAAGAGCCGTTGCAGCCGCGCCCATCATCTGGTTCATGACTTCGCAGACGGCGGAAATATTCATTTCATCGAATTTGAAATCGTCCGTGACCTCGAGCGGCAGTCCCATGAGCTGATCGAGAATGAGCTGAACGTCGTTCTGTTTGAGAACGAGAACGTTCTGTCCCGAAACGCCCTGTATGTATTTGATCCTGACCATGATCGAAGGCTCAAGTTCAGGAAACGAGAGATCCTTTGCGCTCATGACGGTAACGGTCGGAGTTGTGATCCAAACCTTAGCCGAGAGAAGATTGGATACGGCAGTTGCAGCCGAACCCATGGTGATGTTCATTATCTCACCGATGGCGTCTTTCTCGACTTCGCCGAATCCGTCAACAAGTTTTTCATCACTCATTATTGCTCTTACCTCAATTCTTTATATATATTATCGATTTTAACGGCTTTCTTGTTGTTTTTTATACCAAGCTTGCCGTCAAACCAGAGATTATTTCCGATCTTAACGGTAACATTGCTGTCTATCGGTACATTGAGCGGAATGACATCTCCCTCCTGAAGGGTGAGGACATCATACAGATCAAGCGTAGTTTCGCAAAGAACGGCATCTATCTTCAGGTCGGAGTCCTTTATCGCGTCCATAAGGGATATCTTTCTCTCATTTTCGCGCTTCGGGTCAAGCTTCTTAGTGCCTCTCGACCATTTATCGCCGAACTTTGCCATTATCGATTCAAGACCCATTGCAGGGATACATATTGAAATAGTATTCTTAACGTCCTTGATCTCGACTTCGAGCATTACGATTATAACGACTTCATCGGGCGAGAACGGCTGAACTACACGCGAGTTCGTTTCGACCGATGTAAGGGACGGATTTACGTCTATGTAGCTTCCCCACGGTTCTTTAAGCAGGGCAGCCATTCGTTTGAGAACGGTCGTCATAAGCTCGACTTCGATCTCGGTGAAATCCCTCGACTGGTCGGTGTAAGTTCCCGCACCGCCCATGAGCCTGTCCATCATCGTATAGCTGATAGGGTTGGATAGCTGTATGATACAGCTCGTTTCAAGCACATCATCGTCCATGATCCCCATATTGACCATAGACATTATAACATAATCGGGAAGAGCGTTGTTGAACTCATAATAGAGCTGCTCTTCTGTCTGAATGACCTCTACCTTGCAGTAAACACGCAGCAGACCGGTCAGATAAGAGGAAAGCACACGGGAATAGTTTTCAAAAATGCCGTCGATCGTTTTGAGCTGTTCCTTGGTGAACTTCTTCGGCATTTTAAAGTCATAAGTCTTGACTTTTTTCTCGTTTGACTGCTCCTCGATCTCGTCCAAAGCCTTAGCGCCCTCTTCGGAAAAGCTGTTCAGAAGAGCGTCGATCTGGCTTTGCGACAGTATGTCAGCCATATATTCGGATCATTCCTTTCTGACAGACGGAAAAATCGGTCTGTACTTTTTAGAGGTTCCCTGTGGGGTCCTATCATTCTGCTGCCGTTGGAGCGGCGGACTTGCTTTCCTTCATTTCGTTTATAGCATCCTCTTTGGAAACGTAGGTCCTGTCGGGGTCGTTTCTTCCAGTATCGGCAGGGGTGATCGTTTCTGCATCGGCATCGGCGGTCGTGTCTGCATCGAGCATGGACGAGCCTTCCGAACCTGACGGGAGGACGAAGTTCGTACCGAATTCAAGCTGGAGAAGTTCATTGAGGACATCGGGGTTGGTGAAATCCATATCATTTCTGATAAAGACTATCTCAACGCGTCGGTTCTGCCGTCTTCCCTCTTCGGTGGAGTTGTCTTCGATTGGGCGGTTCTTTCCGTAGCCCGCGGACGAGAATTTGTCCGCGTCGCAGGCATCAAGGCTTATCATATACTTGATAACGGAATTTGCTCTTCCCGAGGAAAGATCCCATTCGTTGACATTTGAGGTCGCGCTTGCGGCTGTATGACCGCTGACCTTTATGGCATAGACAAGTTCGTTTATCGAACGTATGCCGTCGGAGATTATATCAAGGATAAATTTACCTTCGTCGAGGAGAACATCACTGTCGCCTGCGAAGAAAATATTATCTCTGAATCGCATATAAACGCCCGTATCGGACATTTCAACGCTCACGCTGTCGGAAAGGTTGTTTGAAACAACGACTTCCTTAAGATACATAAAGAAATCTTCAAAATCGACGATCTGCTCATCCTCGTTATCGACTTCGGGGATAGTATCGTCATAGACAGCTGTGGGATCGTTGTTCGGGTCGGGTTCGCCGACTACACGGATATCGGTATCGGAAATTTTGCCTTTTGAAAAGGCTTCGGCAATGTACTGCCATTTGCTGGTATCCATAGATGACATTGAGAACAGAAGAACGAAGAACGTTAAAAGCAGCGTTACCATGTCACCATAGGTGTCCATCCAGCTTCCGCCTTCTTCTTCATTTCCGCCGCGTTTGCGAGCCACAAAAATCACCTCACAGTATAAATACAGATAGATATAACACTTTGTAATCAGAAATTCTGTAATATAACGCCTTAAAAATAGATTTCAAATAATTATACCACATTTCTTAACAAATTGCCATAGTTTTTTTGTAAAAAAGCAGAATTTTTCAAAATTTCTTGCGTCATTTTTCCACAAAAACTGACAAATCAGCCATTATTCGGCAGAAGAAGCCTTTCTTGCCTTAGGTTTTGCGGTCGCAGGGAGCATCATACGAAGCTTTTCTTCGACATATCTTGGGTTAGCGCCTGCGGCGATAGCGAGTGTACCCTCTTCGATGATCTGGAGACAAAGTATTTCCTGATTATGGTTATATTTACAAAGGTTGCCGATAGGTCCGCAGAAAACGTGGGCAAGAATACAGCCGTAGAACGTTGTGATAAGGGCAGTGGACATCGAAAGACCGAGCGATGAAGCCGAATCGGAACTCGTTACATCCATTCCCTTAAGCATATTGATAAGACCTATGAGCGTACCTACCATTCCCATCGCAGGGGCAACGGCTGAACCCTTTACCCACATAGCATAGTTATTTTCGTGTCGCTCACACATAAAGTCGATCGAGTCATCGAGCATAGACTTTATCTTGTCCGATTCATTGGCATCGACAATAAGCATAAGCGCAGACTTCATAAACGGGTCTGTGCAGGCATTTGCGCTTTCTTCGAGCGCGAGGATACCTTTCATACGGGCAGTCTTACAATGCTCGACCATCTGAGCGATGTAATCCTCGGGGTCATATTTTTTCGGCATAAATGCGATCTTGAGCATTTTGCCCGTGTTCTTGATGACCGAAAGCGGATATGTAAAGATGAGCGCACCGATAGTACCGCCGAGAACGATAGCGACCGAAGCCGGGTCCCAGAAGTTCTGCAGACTTCCTCCCGTCATAATGCCCCAAACTATAAGTCCGAGCGCAATAACCAGACCGATAATACCTGAAATATTCATTTGGTAAAAATCCTCCTTGATTTCATATCTATTCTAAACGAGCTTTTCCTGCTCGGATCATTCTTTGCAAGCGCTGTTCATACGGCGGAATTCAAACGATTTTTCGATGATCTCATCGAGTTTTTCTTTAAGTATGTATCTGTGACCGTTCATCATCGTGACGACGGTATCGGGTGTTTCCTCTGCCGCTTCAATGAATTCTTCATTGAGCATAAGCGGAGTTCCGTTAAGTCTTGTTACCAATATCATAATTTTTCACCTTCATCTCCCACGGAATGGCAGCTCCGTCGAGCAGAGCCGCCGACCGAAGGAAAAATATTATGCGATAATTGAGCCGATACTCTAAACAGCTTATTTCTGTGTGAAAACATTGCGATATTCGCCGCAACTTCCGGCATATATAAATAAACTATCGCAATGGACGGGTTTCCCGTCCCATTTCTCAAATGCGTTAGATTTAGATCGGGACAGCATACCTGCCTATTATCGACCCACACTATGAGCAAGTAAAACCTGCCGCGTGTCTTCCCCGCTTATCTCTTGAGGTTTACAAGCTCTTCGAGCATCGAGTCGGAAGTCGTGATGATTCTTGCGTTAGCCTGGAAACCTCTCTGTGTAACGATCATATCGGAGAATTCCTGAGCAAGGTTTACGTTGGACATTTCGAGCTTGTTGGAAGCAACCGTGCCTGCGCCCTGCTCGCCTGCTTTTCTTACCTTGCCCGCGCCAGAAGCTGCGGTTTCGGAGAAGCTTGTGTCGCCGTTTTCTGTAAGACCCTCAGGGTTGTCGAAAACAGTGATCTCAACACGCGCGATAGCTTTGAGTGTGTTGTTGTATGTGGTTGTGATAACGCCGTCCGAACCGATCGTGAAAGCAGCGAGGTCAGCGTATGTGAACTTGCCCGTTACAGCGAGGTCGTCAACGCCGAGCGGCTTGTTCGGGTCAGGCTGATTGTTGATAGTATAAGCTTCAGCCCCCCATGTGCCGTCGCCGTTATCGATCATGTGGTAAGCGGAAACGCTTGCTGTGCTGGTCGGGTCAGCAGGGTCTTTCATCGTGTACTTGAAGTAAGCAAGGTCTGTCTTGTCATCAAAGGTAACATAGTTGCCCTTGAGGTCGCAGAGATAGTAGGTTTCTTCGCCCGTTGTATCATCTCTGTCGATATCGCCCTGCTTGTAGCCGACGATCTGTCCGTCCTTGACTACGGGTTCAGGCTTTCTGTTAGTGTAAAGATAGCCTGTGTCTGGGTCGGTATAGATGCCGTAAGCGTCTGCGATGAGGTCGTTTACGTTGATAGTATTCTCAAAAGTATAGTCTGTGGAGTTGATCTGATTGTCGCCGTTGTTATCCTGAAGAGTATTCTTAAGAAGCTCCTGAGCGCTGAGGTCGCTGTTGAGGAGAAGACCCTTTTCGGTGTTTCTTGTACCGAGGATAAATCTGTTGTTGTTGGAAACGAGGTTGCCTGCGCTGTCGATGCCGAAGTTACCGTTTCTTGTGTATGTTATAGAGTCAGGCGAAGCTGTGATGTCGGGAGCGCCGCCGTCTGCACCTGAGGAAAATGCACCCGTTGCGAAGAATCCGTCACCGCTGATAGCGAGGTCGAGGGTCCTGTTGGTGGACTGGAACGAGGACTGCGACATATCTCTGTCGATAGAAGCTACCTGAGTACCGTAACCAACTGTGGACGGGTTGTTGCCCGCAAAGCTTTCCGTACCTGCTGCGGCTGTCTTTACCGACTGGTAGAAAACATCGCTGAACGAAGCTCTGGAGGATTTGAAGCCATAAGTGTTGACGTTGGCGATATTGTTACCGATAACGTCCATTTTTGTCTGGTGGGAGGTAAGTCCCGAAACGCCTGAATAAAGAGATCTAACCATTTTAATTACACTCCTTAAAAAGCTGCTGTTATATCTGTGCGGAGCGTCCGTCAAGTCAGTCGGGACGCTTATGATCTCCGGTTAGGTCCGATCGTTCTGACCGCACATTATTCTTTTCACATTATAACAGTAGAATCAATATTCGTGAAAATATTTCCCTGCATATCATCTGCAGAAAGGGTCGTGATGACCTTGTTGTTTTTTATGCTGACGATGAAAGCATTTGAGCCTATCATAACCAGTGCGTCGTTCGAGCCTTTTTCGCCCGCAAGCTCGACAGCCTTATTGAGCCGTTCGAGGGTATCGCCGTTTTCGATATCTATCTGCCGTTCGGATATCCTCTCGAGAGCATGCTTTGAAAAGACCACTCCGCTCTGTCCGTTCTGCTCAGTGCGCTTTTTTTCGTCAAGCTGACTTTGCAGTTCTTTCGCAAAACCGCTGTCCTCGGGTGAAGTCTTCGGAACATTGTATCCGCCGACCTTGCCTGTCGTGACCGCCGTAATGCCTCGCGACTGCATCAGTTCGCTTATAAGCACCCCGAAGCACCGTCCTTTCGTTTAACCGACAACATTTACTCCCATTGAAGTAAGGTTCTGTCTGAGGCTCTCAAACTTCTGAGCGGACTGTGACTTTGCATAGTAAGCTATTGCAACTTCAAACGGAGTTACATCATTTCCGACCTGCTGATTGATGATCTGGTCGATGGTGTACTTGCCCGATGTTTCGAGCCAGCCTGAATTGCCGTTGTCGAACATTATCTCAACACGCTGCTTGCCGTCCTTGAAAGTAACGACTTCGCCAAGTCTGCCGACACCGCAGTAGCCGATCTCTGTAACTTCTCTGCCGCTGATAGTTCTGCCGATGACATTGGTGGTATCTATTCTTGAAGTAATAGCTCTGTTATTGATGAACTTGATATCATACATTCTTGTTCCGAGAGCGTCTGCAAGAGCTGCCTGCTCGGGATATTTGTCTGCATCAAGTCTGTGTGGTTCGCAGTCAGCATTTGAAATGCCCGGCTTTGAATCGGAATAAGCTTCAAGACCATACTTTTCGCTGTATCTTGTGCTGTAGCTTCCGCTCGAAATGATGCTGTAGACCTGTGCATTGGAAAGTGTCGGCGTGAGCTGACCTGTTCTCGATGAATTTGCTACCGCATAAAGGTTTGAGGTCGTGAGCGGGATATCATACTTGCCTGCTGTGAGCGTTGTGGCTGTATTCGATGAAGATGAAGCCGCCGTGGAGGAAGTATTTGATGAGGTATCGGAATAAAGCGTGTTGTAACCTGCATTCTGTGTGCCTGCGATAAGGTTTGTCGAAGTCACATCATTGATACCGCCTGCATAAGAAGTGTTCGGTGTGATAAGATCCTGAAGATTCTCATACTGTGCAACGAATGCTGCCGCATAGTTCGGGATATCGAGCTTTGTTACCGTTACTGTTTCATAGCCGTCAAGGTTCGGTTTAAGGTTGTTTATAACGCTGACCGACTTTGTTTCCGTTCCGCTGATAGAATCGATAGTGCTCATAAGCTCGCTGAACAAAGCGTCCGACTGAGCCATATAGCTTGACATCGTTTCAGCCTGTGTAACGGTAGTATCGGTAGTGATCGTTGTGCTGTCCGATGCACCCTCGGGAGCGTTTGCGTTTTCCCCGCCATTTTCGGTATTGGAAGAACCATCTGTTCCCTCTGTACCCTCTGTTTTATCAGTGCCGTTTTCATCTTTGTTTCCGCTGTTTTTGAGCGAAACATCTTTGAGCGGATACTTATCCTTGCCGTCAACGATAACATAAGCGTTTCCGTCGAGTACAAGAACGTTCGTTACCTTACCGCTTGCGAGTACTTCGTCCTCGGAAGAGCCGTGGATATTGACTTCCTGACCGATAAGCTTTGAGAGAAGATTGTAGATATCGGAAGAAGTAACGTTTGAAACGGTCGAAACTTCGTACTTTCCGCCGTTTACAACGAGGTAAGGCGTACCGTCCGAAACGACTACGGATTCAACTATGCCCGTGTCATAATCGTGACCGTCATTGACCGTTACAGCCTTTCCGACAAGGTTTGTCGCATAGCTGATATTTGCCTGAGAGGTCATATTCTTGATGCCTTCGAGCATCGAATAGGACGACATCTGCTGGAGCATATCGGTATCGCTCATAGGGTCGTTGAAGTCCTGATTGGACATCTGCGTTGCGAGTACCTTTAAGTAGCTGTCAAAGTCCATATAGGAAGTAGCTTCGTCACCCTTTGTCGTATCAACGACCTTGTTGCTGTACTTTGAGTAAGCACCGCCCGTCGAATCGATCGAAAGGTTTCCTAAGCTGTTAGCCATAATTTTGCCTCCTTTAAAAGTTTTCTTGCCGCTGTAACTCCGCTTTCCGCTTCGTCATCAGCCTTTGCAATGCCCGAGATACGGTTAGTTGAAGTGCTTTCGCTCTGTGAAGCGCCGCCGTTCTGACGGTTAAAGCTCTGGTTCGAGAAGTCGAGTCCCATATAGGAAGCCGCCTCCGAGGGAGCAACAACGTTCACATTCTGAACGTCAACATTCTGCTTTGCAAAGCTTTCGGTAAGTGCTGCCGAGTTCGCTGCGAGCGCCCTGCCGACTTCTTCGTTTGAAGCTGCGAGGACAATAGAAACTGCGCCCGATGTATCAGCTGTTACCTTAACTGCAACTTCGCCGAGGTTTTCGGGTTTGAGAACTACCACAAGCTCCTGAACTGCGCCGTTCTGCGTGGTTTCGCTGACGCTCTGCGTTATCTGCTGTACTGCAAAGTCTGCAAGCTGCTTGTAGACCTCAACCGTGTCTGTCGGTATCTCGATTTCAGCAAAAATATTCGTCTGAACAGGGTTCTGCGCCGTAAGGACAACGTTTGCCGCTGCCTGCTCTGCGCTGTTTTCGTCCGAGCCCGTGATAACTCTTATCTGCGCCGAAACATCGTTTATTCTTGCGAATGCCGCTGTCTTGTGGAGCGCTGCGAAAGAGGTATCGGCTGTATTTGCGCTGTTATCGCTGTAAAGTGCAAGCTTTAATGCGCTCTGGAAGCTTTCAAAAGAAGACAGATCGTTAAATCCCGTCTTGTTTTCGAGGATAGACACTATCGTTTCCGCTTTCTGTGTTGGAGCGGTATCGGAGGAAAGAACTTCCGTCACCGAAGCTGTCTTTGCTGCTGCTTCAAAGGGTATCTCATCGAGAATTTCCTCGTTTGTGCCGACGGGCATCATATCCATCATAGAAACGACTGCGTTTGCGAGAGCCGAAAGGTCGGTATCATCGCCCTCCGCGAGCTTTTTCATCTCGTTTGCGATCTCATCAGCCGATTTACCCTCGGAAAGACCCGTTTCAAGCACTGCCGAGATATCTCCGAGCGTGAGTGCAAGTCCCGTTTCTTCGTCCGAAACGAAATCTTCGCCGTCCTGCGAGGCAACGAACTTTATCATATTGGAAAGAATATTGATAACGTCGGTATTTTCATCGTCGTTCTGCGAAGAGCTGTCTGAAGTGCCGTACATAAGCTTTTCAGCCGCATTTCCGACCGAGAGCATCATCTTCACTGCCGAATCGATAACGCTTTTGTCTGCGTTGGAAACGTCCTGCGCAAGCTCCGAAACAAGCTTTGAAAAGGTGTTGTTCTCCTCTGTTTTATCCTCGGTAATGTCAACTTCCTGCGTGATATCGTCAACGGGTGTATTTGCTGTGACAGCCGAGCCGAGAATGTCGCCAAAGCTTATTTCCGAAGCTGCGTTTGCGTCAACTGAGCCGAAGTCGGGAGCATTTACGCCCATACCGATATTGAGAATGCTGCTTATATCCATAATTTTCACCTCCCTTCGATGAAGCGGTACGCTTCATTAGATATCAATCTTTATGATAGGCAGACCTATCATTTATTGTAGGGAACTGGTTTTCCGTCCCGTTCGGCAAACGCGGTAAATCGGGACGGGAAACCCGTCCCCTACATTGATTTTTGACCACCGAATTTAATGATATGTGCTGTTCATAACGTATTCGGAAATGAACTGCTCCTCCGCTTTCTGCACCTTGAATTTGTATTCTTCAAGCTGCTTTTCTTCGAGCTTTTCGAGCGAGGAAACTTCTTTTGTCGCATCGATAACAACACCGAGCTGACGCTGTACCTTTTTCTCCATTTCCTCTATCGAATTTTCAAGCTCTTTTATCTGCATACGGAGCGACTGGTGATAACCTTTGAACATCGTTATCTGCATAACGGTTATGCCCCTGCCCGTAAGCTCGCGGTACTCGTCTGCCGAGCGTTTGAGTTTGGCTTCGAGCTGCATTTTTTCCTCCTGCATCTGCTGCTGCTGCATTCGCAGGTGAGCGAGATTGTTCTTTTCTCTGTCAAGCACCTGTTTTTTATAACCCATAAGCTTGTTTAGTGAAAATTCAAACCGCTTCAAGAATGATTACCTCCAAGGAGTTATTTTACAGCTTCTTCAAGCAGCTTCAGCGTTTCGTCAAAGGAGAACGCCTCGTCCGTTTTCTGCTGTAAAAATGCGTTGATCTTGTCTATTTTTCTTATCGCTTCATCGAGCGCAGGGTTTGTGCCCTTTTTGTATGCACCGATCGAAACGAGGTCGTAGTTTGCGTTATAGACCGAGAGGAGATTTCGCAGCTTTGCCGCGTTGTCCTTGTGCTTTTTGTCGGCGATCTCGGACATAAGTCGCGAAACCGATTCGAGTATCTCTATCGCAGGATAGTGGTTCTTCGCCGCTACCTTACGGGAGAGAATGATATGACCGTCAATGATACCTCTGACCGTATCGGAGATAGGCTCGTTGGTATCGTCGCCCTCAACGAGGACGGTGTAGATGCCCGTTATCGAGCCTTTTTCAAAGTTGCCCGCTCTTTCGAGCAGCTTCGGCATAGTGGTGTAAATTGACGGCGTGTAGCCTCTTGCGATAGGTGCTTCGCCCGTTGCAAGACCAATCTCACGCTGAGCCATAGCATATCGTGTGAGCGAATCCATCATCAGCAGGACGTTTTTGCCCTGATCTTTGAAGTATTCCGCGATAGCCGTGGCGGTCATGGGACATTTATTTCTCATCATCGAAGGCTGGTCGGAGGTCGCAACGACAAGGACTGACCTTGCCATTCCCTTTTCCCCGAGGTCGCGCTCGATGAATTCAAGCACTTCTCGTCCACGCTCTCCAACGAGCGCGATAACGTTGATGTCGGCTTCGACTTCTCTCGCTATCATACCGAGGAGCGTAGATTTTCCGACACCCGAGCCTGCAAAGATACCCATACGCTGACCTCTGCCTATCGTGAGCAGACCGTCTATCGCCTTTACGCCGAACGGGATAATATCCTCGATCCTCGGTCGGGTGAGCGGATTTACGGGGTTTCCCGCAATGGGGTAGCTGTCAGTGGTATGTATCGGGCCTTTGCCGTCTATCGGTTCGCCGATAGCGTTGATGATACGTCCGACGAGTGCATCACCCGTTCTGACTTCAAGCTGCCTGCCCGTATTGTCAACTATCGAACCGGGGCCTATGCCGTCGATGTCGGTATAAGGCATCAGCACGACCTTTCCCTCGTTGAAGCCGACCGCTTCGCCGTAAATGAACTCGTCCGAACCTTTGCGGAATATGCGGCAGACATCGCCGATGTTACATTCGGGTCCCGTGGCTTCGACAGTCATACCGATGATCTTTTCAATTTTTCCCATGTGCCTGTAAAGATCGGCATTTTTGACGTTTTCACGGATAGCGTTAAAGTTCATTCGGGTTATCTCCTCGTCATTCCTCGCCCCTTGTATTCTTCATTATCTCTTTGAGGAATTCAAGCTGGGTCGGAACGGAAGCATCAAGTATCTCTTCGCCGTTGTCGAGGATAACTGTGCCGTCCTCAGCATCGGGAAGAATTTCTATTTCAATATCTTTGATATAAGGGATTATCTGTTTGATGAGCTTTGCATCGGTCTTGATCTCCTTGGAGACCTCACCCTGCGCAAGCGAAATTTTTATGTAGTCGGAGTTTCGGAAGCTTTTTGCGGCGTTTTCGATAATGCTTTCAATGACCTCGGGGTTGACTTTGAGTTCCTCACCCGTGATCTTTTCGAGCATTTCGCACATTGTTTCGCGCATTTCGTTCTCGTTGTCGAGGAAGTACGCGTCCTTGCGCGAATTTATATCGGAGAGCAGCTGTGCTGACGCATCAACGTACTTTTGGCACTTTTCGAGCGACTGTTTTTTGCCCTCGTCATAACCCTCCTTGAAGCCCTCGGCTTTCGCCTTTTCCTTTAAGATAGCGCACTCCTTGTTCGCCTTTTCGATAACGGCGGCGGTGGCTGTCTTAGCGTCCTCGGCGATGCTCTTCGCTTCAAGCTTTGCATTTTCGATTATCTCACGCCGTGCGGCTTCTGTCCTTATGCGGTAATCCTCGACTGCCGCTGCGACCTGACGATCGACTGCGGCGCGGAACTCCGCTTCTTTAGCGGCGGCTTCCCTCTGCTTCTGCTGTTCAAGCTCTTCGCGCGAGGGGGCTTCCTGCTCGGCGTTTTCCTCGCCCGGAAGAATGACGGTATTATCTATCTTGACAGGTTGGGAAGCACCATAGCTGTACGACTGGGATTTGTATATTTTAAGCAATTATCTCGTCCTCTCCGCCCTTGCCGATAACAAGCTCGCCCTCTTCTTCGAGGTGTCTTATGATGCCGACAATTCTCTGCTGAGCTTCGTCAACGTCACGCATACGAACGTTATGCAGATATTCGATCTCCTGCTGAATGGATTCCTGCATTCTCTGCGGCATATTCGCATAGAGAGCCGCTGCGACCTCGGCATTCGAGCCTTTGATAGCGACAGCGAGGTCTTTCGCTTCGACATCTCTGATAAAACGCTGAATGGACATAGAGTCGAGTCCGAGGATATCCTCGAATACGAACATCTTCTTCTTGATCTCTTCAACAAGAGCAGGATCTTTCGAGGAGAGTTCGTCGAAGATGTGCTTTTCTGTTCCTCTGTCGACCTTGTTGAGGATATCGGCAACGAAGTTTACGCCGCCGACCGTGGTAAGATCCATAGAAACGACTGCAGCAAACTTTCTTTCGAGTGTTTCTTCGATAGAATGAATGGTTTCAGGCGAAGCCGATTCCATTTTCGCGATTCTTTCAACGACTTCGACCCGCTTTTCCTTAGGCAGTTCCTGAAGCACGGCGGAAGCCTGCTCGGACTTGACGTAGGAAAGTACAAGAGCGATAGTCTGCGGATTTTCGTTCTGAATGATAGCAAGCAGGTTCTTGTAGTCGGATTTTCTGACGAACTCGAACGCCTTCGTCTGCATCGACTTGGAAACACGCTCCATGAGCTTGTTTGCCTGCTCAACGCCGTAGGCCTTTTCAAGAACGCTTCTTGCATATTCAATGCCGCCCTCGGAGATAACTTTCTGGGTAAGGCAAAGCTCGTAGAATTCGTTCAGAGTAGAATCAACGACGTTCGCTTCGAGGTAAGGCAGGCTTGAAATTTCGTATGTGAGCCTTTCGACATCATCATCGGAAAGGCGTTTGTAAACGTAGGCAGCATTTTCTGCACCGATCGATGTAACAACGATCGCAGCCTTTTGCAGGTTTGTAAGTTCTTGGATATCAGGCATTGCTTACTCCTCCGTTTCGTCTTTCATCCAGTTTTTAAGCAGCTGAGCCACAATTTCGGGACTGTTCTTCGCAAAGTCGCTGATCTCTCTGCGGATAGCGACCTCCTTGGTGTCTTCCTCCGCCGAGAGGCTCGGGATATCGGCAGGACTTGTGCCGTCGAGATCCATTGTGAACGTATCTACGATAGGTTCGCCGTCCGCACCTGCAAGCGCTTCGGAAGCAAGTATCTGCTGCTCGAATTTTGCTCTCTTATTCTTGGCGCTTCTCGAAGTGATGATAAGCACAACGACAACAACGATAAGAAGAATGAGAAGTATCGCTGCAGCGGCAATAAGCTGATTGAGCGTAAGACCGAAGAGATAAACGGGAGCTGTATCGGTTGCAATATCCGTGCCGAATTTCGGGAAGTTGGTGACCGTAACAACGTCCTGCGCAACGGTCGGATTTACGCCGCCTGCGTTTGCAACGAGGTTCACAAGGTCAAGTCTTTGCGCTTCGGAGATATAGTCCGTGTAAACGACAGTCGAAATGGAAAGTCCGTCAATAGTGTAGCCTGCCTTTTCGATCTGTTCTTTGTATGTATCGACAAGGTATGTGTTGGAAACGGAGTTTTGTGTCCAAGCGCCATTGCCGTTAGTGTCGCCCGTCGGGTAGGTATCATCAGCATTGGTCTCAACGCCGACAACACCGCCGTCAACAGTTGTTCCGCCCGAAGCTTCGGACGCATCACCGTGCTGGAGAACGCCCGTGTTGCCGTTTCCGTCAGCCGAATAATCGGTATTTTCGGAAACCTTTTTATCAAAATTGAGCACCATATTTACCGCAACGGATACCCCGTCATCGCCGTAAACAGGCATAAGAAGCTCAAGTATCTTGTTCTTTATCGAATTTTCAAGGTTGGTCTTGAAAGCGAATTTTCTTGTTTCGTCAGCAACAACGTCTATCTCGTTCTCACCCTCGATCTGCGGTATGCCGTAGCCGTCAACGATGCTGATATTATCATCGGTAAGACCTACACAGCCGTTTCTGACGGTGTTTCTGATGCCGACTATCTGCTTGTCCGTGAGCTTATAGTCGGGGTTGAGATAAACCGTAACCGAAGCTGTCGGGTCTTGGCGGAGCGAGGAGATGACGGTGTTCTTCTGCTCGGGTATAGATATTGTGACCGTAGCTTTCTGAACGCCCTCGAATGTTCCGACAATAGCGCTCAGACGCTCTTCAAGAGCCATTCGCGCATATTCCCTCTCCTGCGAGGAGGTGGTGAACATATCTATATTGTTTGTATAAAGATTGTAGTTAATGGTGCTCTTTGGATAGCCTTTCATAGCCATTTCCATAGTAAGAACGTTTTCCGTTCCGGCAGGTACCATTATCGTGCCGCCGCTTTTAAGGGTAACATCGTAGCCGAGGTCTTGTATCGCGGTTACGATCTCCGAAGCCTCGCTCGCTTCAAGTCCCTCAAAAAGAACGGTATAGTCCTTTTTATTCAAGATTATAACAACGATCGCGGCGATAAGAACTATCGCAACGAGTATCGCTATGTACGCTATTTTGCGCTTTTTCTCCTGAGCTTCCCAGAACTGTTTGAACGAAGTCGTAAGCTTTGAAAGCTGTTCCTTCATATCCATTTACGAATTTTCCTTCCCGAATTAAAGATATAATGGCTTACATTGAGATCTGGAGGACCTGATTGTAAGCGTCAACAGCGGCATTCTTTACCGCAACGAAGGTCTCGACAGCTATCGAAGCCTTTGTCATATTGTTATAAATAGTGTGGAGGTCATCAATTTCGCCCTGCATAAGCTTTACAGAGTCAATATTGGTCTGCTGCTGGGTTTCCTGAACGTCATTGAAAACTTCCTTGAAAACATCGGAGAACTGAGGGGTGCTTTCGGTGATTTCCTTGACCTGCTCGTTCTCATTCTCAAAAACAGACTGTACGGGTGAGATCGCACCCGAGATCGGAACTATAAACATATTTTTATCTGCCTTTCTTTATATGAAACACAAACCTTACAAATTTAAGGTAAATCGGGACGGGAAACCCGTCCCCTACATCTATATTTAATATTGTTACCTATACGCAAACAAGCGAAGCAAAGCGGAGCATAACGCGAACCTGCCGCGGGGCTTCCCCACATATCCACAGCTGTCAGCTGTAAAGCGTACCCTCTTCGCGAACACAAACTCATTTCCAACGAAAAAGAGCGAAGCAAAGCGGAGCGTGGCGCGAACCTGCCGCAGGGCTTCCCCACATATCCACAGCTGTCAGCTGTAAAGCGTACCCTCTTCGCGAACACAAACTCATTTCCAACGAAAAAGCGCGAAGCAAAGCGGAGCGTGGCGCGAACCTGCCGCAGGGCTTCCCTGCCTTATTTGCCGTTGAGGGACATTGCCTTTGTGAGCATCGCCTTTACTGCAGCAATAGCGGAAGCATTCGCTTCGTAACAGCGCTGCGCAGCGAGAAGATCCATCTGCTCCTTGCTGTTGTCAACGTTGCTCTGGTAAATGTATCCGTCCTCGTCCGCGAGCGGATTGTCGGGGTCATAAACGGGAACAAACGGCGCATCGTCGTCAAGTATCTGAGTTACCGTCACACCCGAGTATCTGTACTTGTTCTTGTGCGAAAGATAATATGTGCCGTGGGAATACTTCGGACCGTCGTCCTCGTTATTGAACTTGTCCAGCTCATCGCTGAAAGTTTTCTTTTCGGAGAAAACAACAAGCTGACGGCAGTAAGGGTCTTCGCCGACATCTGTGTTATAAGTGCCCTGATTGGCGATGTTCTGCGAGATGATATCCATTCGGAGCCTTTGCGCCGAAAGTGCAGAGCCGCCTATATCGAGCGAATTCAAAAATGACATTTATGTACCTCCAAAGCCGACGGCGTTACTTTGATATCGCCGTGCGTATCATCGAATAGTTGTTGTTCATCTGATCCATAAGCGCGCTGTACTGATACTGAACATCGGCAAGATCGAGCTGTTCCTTTTCAATATCGACATTGTTGCCGTTCAAAAGCTGGTTGGTGTTGGTTTCGTAAGTCGTTGCGACTTTGAGGGAAACCTTGCCCTTTTCGCTGTCAGTCGGCGTATGGTAGCTGCACTTGCACATCTCTTCTTTGAGCACAAGTCCGAAGTTTACGGTTTTTGCTTTATAATCGGGCGTGGAAACGTTTGCGATATTGTTTGAGATGACGCGCTGTTTATACCACGCCGCATCGAGCGTCTGCTCGGAAAGGGTCTGAAGCTTATTATCAAAAAGTCCCACGATATACCTCCTGTGTTGGTCTGATTCGCTGACTGTTCTTTCAAAATGGTAGACTCCCCCCTTTAAAAGGGTATAGTATTCCATTAACAGTATATACCTTTTTCATAAAAATTACAAGAGTTATCGCAAAATTTATATCCACGACGGTAACAATTTTTTATTATAAAATCTATGAATTTTTCCCAAATGTAACAAATTGCGCCCCATTAACTGTTTAATTTTGTCATTTTCCGAGGAATTTTTTGTATATATTTAACAACAACGTGGTAAAGAGCCGTGATTTAACGGAACCACAGGCAAAAAGAAAAAGCATACACAATATTTGCGTATGCTTTGCGTTTATATATGTTTCGGAAGCGCACGGCGGCGTATTGCAAGCTTTACCATTTCATTGGTAACGCTGCGCGTGTATTTTTCTTTCATCTCGTCCGCTTTTTTCTTGTCCTGCGGCGTTCTGACCTTGCAGGATAGATACGGAACTGCGTCCAGAGCGTCCGCCATAGCCTCGGCGAAGCATCGGTCGCAGGTACAGCAGTTGAACCTCTTCAATGCTATCGGCAAAAGCTCGGTTATAAGCTCGGAGCTGACGCAAATTTCGGTAGCTTCGTTCTGTTTCGGCTTAGGCTCGGCTTTTTCGGCGGCTTTCTGCGTGTTCGTGTGCATTTCTATGACAGACTGCTTGAACTCGTTGTCGATTATCGGGTTGGTAGCAGTGCTTTTTCCCGTTAAAAGCTTCATAACAGCATCGGTCTTGTGCGTGACCTTTGCTGCGGCGCTGCCTGCCATACAAATTCCTCCTTATCTTCTCTTTTTATGCTCGGCTATCTCAGGGTAAAGCGATTCACACACCTTAACATAGTCCCTTGCGGCGCGGCAATTCGGAGAATAGGTCGTTATGACCTCCTGATGCGCAGGAGCTTCGGCGACCGCAACGGAAACGGATATCTTCGTATCGAGCACGACAGTTCCGAGCTGTTCGGCAACGATCTCCACCATTTCCGCAACCTCGCCCGCAAGCTGCTGGTTCTTGACATATTTCGTAAGGAGTATGCCCCTTATGTTGAGCTTTTTATTATAGTATTTCTTGACGGCGAGGATAGTTTCGCGGAGCTGTGCAATTCCTTGGAGCGAAAGTATCTCGGGTGTCATCGGGATTATCAGATCGTCCGCCGCTGTGTAAGCGTTTATTGTAAGCACCGAAAGTGCAGGCGGCGTGTCGATGATGATGTAGTCATATTCATCGCGGACAGTTTTGAGAATTTCCCTCAGAATAAATTCGCGGTGTTCGGCAGGAAGCTCCAGTTCGCTTCCCGAAAGAAGAATATTTGACGTTATAACATCGCAGATGTGCGTAGTTTTTATCGCATCGCGGATATTGCAAGCACCCGTCATCACATCGTGGATAGTGTATCCCCTGTCCTCCGTTCCGAGTGAGAACGAAAGGTTTCCCTGCGGATCCATATCTATTGCGAGGACAGTTTTCCCTCTGCTGCGGAAGATCCCTGCAAAAGCGGCGCAGGTCGTCGTCTTGCCGACTCCGCCTTTCTGATTTGTTACAACAATAATTTTTGCCATAGATCAAAAGTCCTTATTCTGACGCTGTTTGAGCTTTTCTCTTTCCGCTATCTGACATTCAAAAATGAAGCGTGCAAGGCGTTCCTCCTGCGACTGGGAGATGTTGAGGAAGTGACAGCCGTAACCGTCAACAACGTCCGTTCCCATAACATTCTGAATGCGAAGCACCTCGGTCAGAAGCTCCATATCTCCGCCGAAAAGCTCGAGCATAAGCTGATCTCCCGGCTCAAAGTCAAAGCCCGTTTTCATATAAACGCCGCCGAGATTGATGTTACAGACGTGGATATTCAGCGGCTTGTCGAAATTTATAAGCTCCTCATTGCGGATATAAAAGGGCGAGGTCGTTTCAAATTCGGTATTTATCTTGAACGAAGCACGTCTTTCCTCAAGTGCGATTCCGTCGCCGACGTGAAAATTCATCTGATACTCGGTGGAAAGGTCTACCGAGGTCTTGTATTTCATTCGCACACCGTTTATATATTCAAAAACAGCGGTTATGTATTCATCTTTTGGGATAAGAGGAAGCCCCGTACCCTTTATCATAACGAGGTCACGATCCTTGATACGGAAGAAGTCCTTCGGAAAAAACACCGACTTGGTTGCCAGCAGCATTCTGTCCTGACTGTCATAGATAACAACTCTGCCGACCTTATCCTTTTTTATCATAACTCTTCCCCCATTGTCCCTTGACCCGACTGAATGATATATCCGTAAACGTTTAAAAAAGCGCATAAAGATACATTCTTATTTTATCAAAAAATGCTCGGTTTTGCAACTGTTTTTTTGAACGTTGTAGAAATCAACACATTTCGACATATCTTTTTGTTGATTTGCAACAAAGCATAAATAATTAGCTCCGAAGATATTGCATTGAAATGCTGTGCAAAACCTGTCCGATAATCCTTGACTGCCCCGCAGCTTTTGTGTATAATTGAATATAAGGAATTATTGCCTATCGACGGATCGGATTGTATGAGGTTTTAAAATGAAAAGGATCAGACTGACTGCACTTCCTTGTTTATGTGCAGATGTTTTTTACGGTACCGACACGATCAGACCCGGAGGTGAAGCATTGAATTTTGCCGCTCACGCCTCACGGTTCAGGGATATCGATGTTACACTTCTCGGTGTTGTCGGAAAAGATAAATATGCGGAAGTGATAATGGGAGCAATATCAAAGCTCAATATCGATAAAAGTCATATTCGCATCGATGAAAGATATCCGACTGCAAACAATATGACTTATCTTACAGTATCGGGCGACAGGTATTACAAAGATGATTCGTGGAACGGGAAAATTCTCGATAACCTCGTGCTGAATGATACAGAGATCAAAGTCCTGTCAGCCTCCGATGTAGTTTTTGTTCATTTCTGGGCATCGTGTTTTCCGCAGGTGATCGAACTGAAAAAAGCACTCGGCTTTAAGCTTGCGGTGGATTTTGATGTATACAGAGATTTTTCGGATATGGAACGATACGCTCCGTACGTTGATTTCTTTATGATAAGCGGCTCGGAGGAACTCCTGCCGAGGTTCAGAGAATTATCGGATAAATACCCCTGTCTGTTCAATATGTCACTTGCAGAACATGGAAGCGTTACATACTTTAACGGACAGGAATTCAGAGTGCAGGCTGTAAAAGTTGAAAACATAATTGACACAACAGGGTGCGGCGACAGCTATCATGCCGGGTTTGTCTGCTCATATATGCTCGGAAATGATATTGAAAAGGCAATGAATGTCGGCTCGGAAATCGCAGCGGAAACCTTAAAGCATTATGGCGGCTTCCGAATAAGCAGAACCGCAGCCCCGGATTTATCATACCCAATTCAATAATTACACATTAGCAAAAACAGGATAAGATCACTGACATATCTCTGAACCCCCTCACCGCAAGGTATTATTTTGTTTAGGTTTTCAGAGAACCCCATAATTGTAAAATAAGGAAATATGACTGTTCGACAAATCGGAAGTTGTCAATAAATAAAGTAGGGGGAAAATCAATGCGAACAGAAAATGTTGAGCTTACAGTCTTATGTTT
>ERZ1026854.173-NODE-173-length-48403-cov-19.250372_pt1 | contig 48403 bp, 29 predicted proteins | sample MGYA00380157_ERZ1026854 | MGnify/ENA primary metagenome ERZ1026854 (study PRJEB33269, sample SAMEA4719793) | human gut metagenome | biome: human-associated habitat; feature: organic feature; material: feces | place: Cameroon | collected 2013-10 ... | reverse complement strand
GGAAAGATTGTTCAGGACGACAGGTATTAGGTTAAGGTAAGAAAGAAAGATTGTTTAGGAAAAGGTATTAGGTTAAGGTAAAGAATAAAGGATTGTTTCAGGCAGGTATTAGATAATTAAGGTAAAAAGAACAGAGAAAAGATTGATAGGATAGCATAGAGATGTTGAAAGCCTGGCTTGCAGTTAAAAACTGCTTGCAGGCATATTGGGGACGGGCGCGTTCCTTTTTTTTTGCCCTTTTGCTAACTATATATCTTTTATCACATAAGTTTCGCTTGTATTCATCAAATTACGAAGACAGAATAACGACAACTATATTATAGCTGTTCGCTATCTGCCATATTTCAAACAGTTAGCAAACAGCAAAGCTCCTACATAGTTTTTTTCTTAGAGTATTTATTCTAAGAGTTCTATTAGAACTTCAATTCTTTGAGTATATTGCCATCCATGTCGAGCACCTGAATATGGCGATTCTCATAAATAGCGAGAGTTGGCAGATTGCCTCCCTTGGGGAATGTTGGCGAACCAGTATTGCATACTACTGTACCTTCAGCATCAACATCGAGGTGCCAAAGATGGGTGTGACCGTAAAAGAGCACATCGGCATGGCACGATGGTTTATGGTCGGGATTATAGATATGACCATGTGTGAGCCAAATGCGTGTACCATTGTCAACAAGAAGCATAGAATCTTGGAGCACAGGGAATTGAAGTAGCATCTGGTCTACCTCTGAGTCGCAATTACCTCGTACTGCCACTATATCCTTAGCCATGGCGTTGAGTCGTTCAACTATAGCTTTTGGGTCGAGACCTTTAGGCAATCCGTTGCGAGGACCATAGTTGATTATATCGCCAAGCAGGCATAGCATATCACATTTATTATCGGCATATATCTTTAATGCCTTTTCCAACGATGGCAAAGAGCCGTGTATGTCGGAGAGAATAAGATACTTCATTTTGTTTTTTAATTGTTATCTAATAGAGCCCTATTTAAAAAAGGCTCCGCTATCAATATCTAATGATGCAAAATTAGCACTTTATTTTGTTTTTTGCAAAATTATTTATAACAACGTTATTAAAAAACAAGCTGACGAAAGAATGGTTACTTTCGCCAGCTCATATAATAAATCAAAAAACTCAATTATAATTAATACCCCAATCCTATTTTATCATTCCAGTTGAGATACCATGTACGAGTATCGGTGAGGTTACTCTTGATAAGCGCTTTCACCTCTTCTACATGATTCTTACCGCGACGCTCATAAACCTTATTGGCTAGGTAAGAAGGGTCGTTGCGACGAAGAGCTACACGCATGAGATCGTAGAAACGATGACCTTCAAAAGCAAACTCAAGAGCTTCCTCGTCCATAATGAGGTCTTCTACCTTATTGATTTGATAATCGCGACGTGCGATAGAATCGGTGATGGTAGAATCATCGGGAAGAGTATAGAACTCGTTGTATTCTGTCCAACCACAACCACGAGAATGGATACCCATAGTATTCTCTGAAGACAGACCATTGGTGGTGCGAAGAACATACTTCAAATTAGGGAAGTCGAACTGGCGCAACCAAGTGCTATCAGCAGAATAATGAGGAATAACCTCCTCCTCTATCACCTTATTATTGACACCTGAACTCAGAATCTTAAAGGCAAAGATTGGATAGCCTGCACGGTTAAGAGCTTCGGCAAGACGTAGGTATACCATGGTGCGACGATACATGTGAACGTTGCGACTGGAATACTTAGAAAGAACAGAGTAGTCTTCAATCTGCTTACCATCAACGCGAACAGAGAAGCCCATTGCAGTAGAAATCCATGATGAAGCAAATCGAAGATCGCCACTACGCATAAAGTTCAAGCCTTCAGGAGCATATATAGGGGTGTTAGAAGAAGATAGATCGCAATATTTCTGTGCTAACGAGATTTCCTGTATGCGCTTTGATGGCACTGCTTGTACCTTATAGTTGTTGTTGTCTGACGAATTGAATATATCGCGCAACAAGCTATAGTTACCTTCTGCCTGGATAGAGTCGCCAGGTATCATAGTTATAAGCTCAGAGTAGCTATCCTTCGTTTCAGAATAGAACGAAGAGGAAGTCCACGAGTCTCTAACTGTAGTCCAACGTCCAGACTTATTGAACCATTGCGTAGCATTTGTACCGATAGGGTATGCAGAGTTGGAACCATTGCGAGTATTCAGATACTTATAGTATGCCAAAGCTGCCTCTTTATAGTGGCCCGCCCAAAGGTTTAGATCGCCAAGGAGGACATAAATAGGGAAGAAGAACAATTGAGAGTCAGTGTTGCGGATGGAACCATAGTTAGGGTTCTCGATTTCTGCAAGAGGAGCAATATCATTGATAAGATACTCACACACCTCACGAATGTCCTTAGTTTCGTATTTACGGTCACCCTCTTCTTTTGTCAAGATAGGAGTAGTAACAAAAGGTACACTACCATAGTTCATAACGAGCTGCAAGTATGTCCATGCACGGAAAGCCTTTACAGCAGCATATTCCTTAAGGAAAATGTGCTCGTTGCGGTTGTTACGCATGGCGGTATCAACTTTAGCAATAAAATAGTTGCAATTGTTGATTACAGCATAATAATCACGAGGCGAATTATACTTGTTGTCATCACTAATATTGAAGTTAGCAATTTCGCGAAGTTCTGCCGAGGTGTTAGAATTAACATCCATAAGGTCGCCACGCAATTCACCAAGCAATATGGTTCGATCGGCAAGAGTCTGCATCTTGTTCATGATACCAGTAACAGAATATATGGTATCGCTTGCGCTGCCGAGATGACCTTTGTCGGCATATATCACTTGCTCAGAATCTTGCTCCAAAAAGTCGCCACACGATGTAGTGGCAACCATAGCTGCACCAAGGAGAAGTGAAGGCAATATTATATTTTTCAAATTCATAGTCATAGGTGGGTTTATAGATTAATTTTCACACCGGCTACAAAGCTACGGCTTTGTGGAAGCTGTCCGAGGTCGATGCCTTGTCCGATAACATTTGATGTCATACTAAACTCTGGGTCAGAGCCAAGATACTTAGAGAATGTAAGCAGGTTGTTAGCCTGTACCCAAAACTCCAATCCCTGAAGGAATCTAGTGTTCATTGGCAACTTATAGCTCAAAGTAACGGTCTTTAGACGAAGATAACTACCATCCTCTATCCAACGGTCGCTAAAACGAGAGTTTCCCATAGGGTCTTGGAATGTAGCCTTTGGAAGGTCTGTAATCTGACCTTCGGTCTGCCAGCGACGAGTCATGGCTGTAGTCTGGTTCATAAACCTGCTACCACTTTCGAGTTGGCTACGCATGTAGTTGTATACATCATTACCAAGACTATAATTGAAGTTGACATCAAGGCGGAAGCTCTTGTAAGCCATTGTTGTGAATATATTACCATAGATATCAGGGTTTGGATCGCCTATAAAAACGCGGTCTTTAGCATCAATCTGATGGTCACCATTCTGATCAACGAAGTGCATATCTCCTGCCTTGAAATATTGTTTGTCTACTCCATTCTCTGCCATTTGAAACAATCCTGCGTTGGCAGCCTCTTCGCTTGTTGCAAACACGCCCTGAGTCTTATAGCCATAGAACATGTTAACCGGCTTGCCTACCTCAGAACGTATGGTTGCGCCATAAACAGAAGCCTCGGCATAGGTTGCATTGTCGGCAAGTTCTGTAATTTTGTTCTTATAATGACCTACGCTAAAGCCAAGTTCCCATTGGAAATCCTTGCAAGCAATAATCTTGCCTGTAGCAGTTACGTCAAAGCCTTCATTCTTCAAAGCTCCATCGTTTGTCCAGTTTTTCTCTAAGCCTGTGAGGAATCCGAGAGCCTGGTATGAAAGCAAGTGAGAAGTCTTAGAATTAAAGTAGTTAAAGCGAACGTTCAAACGGTTGTTGATAAAGTTGGCTTCAAGACCAGCGTTGAAACGCTTGGTAGTTTCCCACTGCAGATGAGTGTTACCAATATTCTCGAATGATAAACCCGTGATTGCTTCAAGGAATTTGTTGGCAGTGAAGTAGCTTCGTGAAGCAAAGTTGTCGATATCGTCATTTCCGCTGATGTCGTAGCCAACATTTAAGCGCAAATAGTCAATACCATTGACTTTAGCAAACCAAGGTTCATTACTTACTACCCATGAAGCCTGCACACCAGGAAATATTCCCCATGCTGCATCTAAAGCCTTCAAGGCATTGTCGGCATTCTTTCCAAAACGCGAAGAAGCCTCAGCGGTGAGATTGGCTTGTAGATAGTAGCGTTGCAGATAGTTATATTCAGCCTGTGCATACCATGCAATGGAATTCCAAGAAGAGTTTTTTCCTGTACTATTAGAGTTGAGGAGCGAAGAACTCATGAATGGAGTCTTGTCACTACCTGTATTGTAACCCCATTGAGAGTTGAGAGTATAACTCTCCCAATTGACACGAGCACCACCAAACAAGTGAACAGCATGAGCACCATATGTATTTTGCCAATCTACACGAGTATCGCTCTGTACAGAATTCTGCTTAGAGAATAAAGAGCGAATCTCGTTTTCGCGATAGTCGCCTACGCTAGATACATAATAGCTTGGCACACCATTCATAGGAATATAGAACTTCTCATTAGTGTTGACAAGAGTGTAACTGAAATGCTCGCTCAAAGCCAGATGCTTATTAAACTGATACTTCGGAGTTACACTGATGTTAATCATGGAATTCTCGAAACGGTTCTTGTTTTCAGCATCTCCATATTCGTTGACAGCAACAGGGTTTGCCAAGCGATAGTTGTAGTTTTTATATTCTGCAAGCGCCTCATCAAGGTATGTTTCATCCGAAATGTCTATATAAGAATCTGATAATACGCCATTAGCATAAGCATAAGGGCTAAGCATAGGACTCTTGGTGTAAGCGAGGAATGCTGGCGAAGTTGGTGTACCCTCTTCGTAGCCTGCAGGAGCACCATCGTTGCGAAGATTGCGAGTTTGGTTAGCAAACGACGCATCGAAACGTACAGAGAAGGCTTCAGTAAGCTTGATATCTGTATTAAAACGGATATTTAAGCGGTTCATTCCATTGTTTTTGAGTGGACTCTCGCTATTCACATATCCTAGCGACAGATTATAGTTAGCAATATCATCACCACCCTCAACATTAATATTATAGTTTTGGCTGATACCAGTACGATACATCAAATCTTTCCAATCAGTATTATTGTGATACTGTGGGTAATAATAATATGTAGGGTCTTCGTTCAAGAACTTGAAGTTTGTAATAGTGGTGTTGGTGGTTGCCAAAAGGTCAGAGGCATAACTCTTGAACTGATTAGCATCCATCACATCGATATACTTAGGCTCCAAGATAACACCAGCCGAAAGACTAGCGGTAATACGTGTAGCCATACTCTTGTTACGACGTGTTTGTATAAGTATTACACCATTAGCACCCTTTGTACCATATAGCGCAGTACCATTACGAAGTACCGTTACCTTTTCAATGTCGGCAGGCGAGATATTAGAAAGGATATCATTATAGAATCCCTCATGAAGCATCAGTCTACTATACTGCTGATCAAAGATTACTCCATCAACAACTATCAAAGGCTGAGCATTAACATTAAGCGAATTAAGACCATTCATAAACATCACGCCACCGATGCCTGCAGTACCATTACGATTCACTACATGCACATCAGCACCTAGTTGCTTCTGAATCTCATCCTCTATTGTTACAGCATTTGAATATTGGAAATTCTGAGCACTCTCTGTTGCCAAGACATTGGTACTTGTAGTATAGTCGTTGGCAAAAGAATTAGCATACAAAGCAACCTCGCGCTGAGTATCATCCTTAGAGATTCCAATTCTCGACATATTAAGGTCGGGAGCAGATATCATAAGAGAAGAAGCAAACAAAGGCACTTTCAGTTCGTATGTACCATCAGAACGAGTAAGAGCACTATAGCCTTCAACCTCGGCAACACGAACCATAGCTCCCGACACAGGATTGTTGGTAGCAGCATTCACCACCCTACCCTTAATCACACGTGTAGGATATTGTTTTCTTGGCTTTGCCGACACTTCTTTTTTGGTAGCAGATGCTTCTCCTTCGACCTGAGCAAAAGCAGGAGCCACGCCACACATCATGAGTGACAAGCCGTAAATAATATATCTTTTCATTATATATTGATTTCTGAATTGTTATTTATCAAATTTCAATCGCACTTCATAGGCTTATTTCCAACTTCTACCCTTAGCAGCCTCTTCTGTAGCCTCGACATGTGGTTTTAAAATAATACAGTCGATACGCAAAATACGAGTAAACTGGTCGGTTTTAGAAGCCGTTACACTAGAGGTTAATTGAAGATGAACTTGAGGATCGGAAAGTAAATAACTACAAGTTGGGAACTTGAAGTCGGAAGCTATCAACAAAGAGTCAACTACGTCGGCCTTAGGAGTGAAATATCCACTAAACCTTTTTGTTTCTTCTTTACCCTTCTGATTATGGTAGCTCAAATTACACCTGAAACGAGGAACCATACGATTTTCTGCAGTTGCCAAGGTGTCATAAGCTAGAGCTGGGGCCATAACTACATAAATATCATACCCCACATTAGCCAACACATCGGGAACATTGAAAATGATTTCTGGGTTAACCTTATTGTTTTCAGGAATCAATTCGATGAATGTATTGCCAGAAACCTTATCATAGAAAGGATTGTCGTTTGCAACTTTACGAATGGTTACAGGGTCGTCGGCTTTTACCACACTATCTACACGTGAGCCAGTCTCTGCTTCAATCTTTATAGTCTGAAGGAATGTCTGCTCAGGACTGATATTGAATTTTTTAGTTTTCAACACCTTACCATTACTACATGCCACTTCTTCTACCCCATCAAACACTCCACCCGAGGCAAAAGGCTTATAGTAGAGTCCGTAAGGATAATCCTGATCGAAAAGTTTGCGAGCATAATATGAATATGCCATCGTAGACATAGCAGAGTCTGCAACTGCCTCATCCTTATTGTTTGAGCGACTAAATATAGAACCCATTATAATGCCCAAGCGTGAGTTTGTGAAATGCAAAGAGTCACGTTTATTGACAGCATCATCATATAAGAAATATGGCTCATACTCTGTAACCATACGATTCCATTCATCATTTGAAGGCGCAACCATCCAATATGTACTATCTTCAGAATCAAGAAGACCATAACGATTGAGGATAGCATTATCCAAAACCATAACTGAATCAAGATATACCACCTTGCCATCTTCTATACCTCCAGCAACACTCTTATTTGCATCAAACTTATATATGTTGTAAGTGTTGAGGAAATTGTAAACGCTATCAATATCAGAATCAAGTTGCATATACTCAAAGACATTGGGGAAGTATTTCATCTGCTTGTCTATAGTAAACAAAACACCATTGCTAAACAATTCGTTTGTTGACTTGAGGTTAGAATTGCCAAGAGTCGATGATGTTAGCACCTGATATTTGCCATTCATCATGGCTATAGAATCGTTAGTTAGTGTAGACACAGGATGATTAAATAGCGAGATGTGATTTTTCAAGAACTGACGAATCACAGTATTGTCGTCGTCTTTCACACCATTTGCCTTCTGCTCATTATACGATTGTATAAGTTCTTCAGCCATTTCTGAAGTAAAATCTGTATTTATAGGAGCGAAAACAGAGAAGGTCTGCGAGCCATTCAACATCTTGTCATATCCACAACCTTTTACTACAGCAGCAAAATTGCTCAACTCCTGTTGCTGCGAGATTGCTTGCCACAAAGTACCATCGTTGGAAGCCGAAGCCGCATAGTGGTCGTCCCAAGTATCAGTACAGGCAGCGAACGCCATTGACGCTGCAAAGAGCGCCAATGCCGGCCGCATTATGTTAGTTTTCTTTAGTTTCATAGTAATTATAGCTTTTACTTATTTTACTATTTGCTTATTTTCCTTATTTTTTATATTACCATTTTTCCATGATTAGAGCATATTCTCAATCTGACCTTCATCGGTAACACCATAGATACTCTTTGGAACGAGCTCAAGGTAGTCGAGCATAAACTCATTGTCATTACCCTGCTTTGTTGAGACACAACGTATGCGCAAGAAATGGTCTTCGTTAGGGTTTAGGTGAACAGTACACAAAACCATACGATATGTATGTGCCTGTGTAGAGAATACTGTTGTGGTAGAACCACCAGCACCATTATATCTGTAACCACCAGCAGCACCACGATAGTAACCCTTATTCTTCAAAGCCTTCTGATCTGTAGCGAGGTCGGTGATAGACATACGAGTATAGTCGCCAACCCAGTCGTCACCAAGAATAGATGGGTCGTTAAGGTTCTTGGTCATATCCAAAGGAATACCTTGAGGAGCAAGGTTATTAGGATCAGAACCGAAGTATATCTGAGCTATGCCTCGAGTAGGCTCTGCTGCAAAACCAAGACGTATCTGCCAATCTCCCTCATAAGGCACAGGTGGAATCTTGAATGTAATGTCAAAGTTACCAAAGAGGTTCATCTCGTCACCCTCATAAGAATCGTAATAGTCGTGTGGACGACGGTATACGAAATATCCAGAGCACTTCACATTTTTAAGATACCCGTCTGGGAAATAATAGTTACGACCATACTTGGCTGTCTCATCATACTCTGGGTCTTGCACCTTAGGATTTCCGTTTTGTCGGATATCGTTGGTCATAAGCTCAGGGAAGATAGTAGAGAAGTCCATACGAATGCGAGTATTGTCAACTACATCGCGTGTGGTCTCATTGAAGAGCAATAGGTCGTCAACATAGAAGTAGCGACCATTTAAGGCATCCTGTACATAAGCCTTCTCAATGGTTGGCGATACTCTTGCTCCCAACACTTGATTGTCATCATCGTAGCAACGATTGATGTATCTCTGACCAATAAGACTTGGACCCACATACTTGATAACAGTAAGCTTTTCAAACTTAAGCATGGTGTGAGGCAATAATGTCTCGTACCAGTCAACAGGATTCATCAAAGATGTTGAAATACAGATATCGTTAAGTGGAGTAAGATAGTTCCATCCCTTAACGTCGCGGTCCAAGATATGATAAGCAATGAGACGATTCAAAGGATTGCGACGGTCGGTGATATGAGCAAAGTCGTGATATTCTGCCGACGCATCCTCTGGATACATCACATCATATACTTCACATGCCTTCTGATAGAGTTGCTCTAAGGTTTTAATACCATACCTTTCTTCCAAGATTGAGTCTGAAGGTACAAATGCAGTAAAGCCATACTTCTTATCATCAGGAGCTGTAGCAGTTTCTTTGTTCACATGAGATACATATTTGTATCGTGGATAGTCTTTTTTGTTGTAGTTAGGATCACGATACTTATACATAGAGTCTGCAAGACCTGTAAGTTTCAAAGCCTCGTTGAAGAGGGCAATGCGAGGATTGGCACGCATCACATCAGGCAACATGCGGTTAGAGCTTTCCAGTACCTCGTTGATAGGCTGTACGATACCATTCTCTACAGAATCATCTTGCAATTCAAAAATGATATGAGCTGTACGATTTAGAAATACTACCGCATTACTATCTGCATCAAGGTCATGGGTAATTTCAATATATCGCTTGTTCATATTGGCAGTAGTAAGCACACCATCATTCATCTCTGATGTAGAATACATATTGCCAACAAGGTGAGTGCGAGCTATGGTATCGCAATCTGCTACACTAAGCTCATCAATACTTGAGAGTCCCTTTTTCTTAAGATATGTGGCTACCGCCTCATTTGTAGGAGGGAAACAAGTGTATGAACCATACGCAGAGAGCAAATCCATCATACCTGCACGCTCAACAATAGCAGCATATTCGCTATAGTCAGCATGCGACTTTAGATACTCGCTGAGCATCTCGCCCGTAAAAGTATAGTAATTAGCGTCGTCTGGCTCATCAGAACAACTAGTAAACGCAGTTGCGCATCCTAAGCCGAAGACAAGCATCAACGTATAAAAGAACTTTATTTTCATAATCTTTTCGTATTTTATTATATAGGGTGTTTACTGCTTTGTAGTATTCTGATACGAATTATTCTCGCCACTTCCGAAAGCAGGATTCTGAACAAGATACTTATTAACCTTCAGTTCTTCGAGATTGTAAGGCCAGAATATAGCATCCATCTTTGCCAACTTAGACTGTACGACGCTGGCATTGTCCGAACCTTTGCGTACAACATTCTCTATAAGATAGTTTGTATTGCCATCACGCATAGAACGACGCACAAGGTCGTACCATCTCTTGCCTTCAAACATCAGTTCACGCTGACGCTCTTCCATCACAAGGTTATCCATCTGCGACTTAGTGTTATACTTCGAATATGAAATTGGAGTATAAGTAGTAGCACAACTTGAACGCTTATGAATGGTGTTTACGATGTTGTAGGCAGCTTTAAGTAAGCTATCGTTGGTCTCGGTAGAAACATCAGAACCTACCATCTGCACCAAAGCCTCAGCCTTAAGTAGCATGATGTCTGAAAGACGATACAATATCCAGTTGGCATGACATGTTTTCTCTGCATATGCAGCAATACGAGTATTGACATTTATTTCGCTACTGCTTGGTGTTACTATAGCAGAAGAGCATACATATTTACCAACGCCATAAAGCGAACCGGAAACCTTCATCAGATTCTCATAGTATCTGGTATCATACTTATCAGTAAACACCTTGAAGTTACCATCAGGCACATCAGAGCAGAGGAAGTCGGCAGGCTTCACGATACCAGGATATGTTTTCTGATTACCATAGCAGAAGCTAAGAGCACCATTTGCCAAACGTTTGTCGTCATTTTCATAAATGAGTTCCAATATGCTCTCACGACTTGCACCAATAGTGAAAAGAGAGTTGTAAGCCTGTCCATAATAGTTGCCATAGTTTTCATATATGAGAGGATATTCATCAAACATCTTATCATACATACCACCATAGCTCATATTGTCAAGCTCATCTTGATATTTCTGAGTTTTGGCATTAATCACCAAGTCGGCATACTTTACAGAGTTTGCATAATCCTTTTTCCAAAGATACATTTCAGCCAACATTGCATGGATGGCATCCTTGGTGATACGTCCACATTGATAATTGAGCTTTGTAACAGGGTATGTCTTTACAGCATCATCCTTCACACGCTCAAGGTCAATGATAAGACTATCGAGCACATCATAAAACTTTGTAGCAGGCATAGCCATAGTCTGGGTATCATCAAGGAATGGTGTTGTACTATAAGGCACATCTCGGAAAGTACGGATAAGGTAGAAATAGCATAGGTCGCGTATTGCTGACACTTCAGCACAAGTTGCCTTTAATTCGCTCTCCGTATAGTTAGGATCCTTCTTTGCTACCGATGGAGCATAATACAATGTTGTATTGCATCTGTTTATGATATCATAAAACTCGCCCCAAGTGGTATATACATTATTGGCAGAAATATTCTCTTTGAGTACGTTCTGTACATTCAGTTTGTCCTGGATACCAGTACCTGCAATAAGGTTATCGGAACGGAATTCGCCCCACACCAGCATTCGTTCAATCATTGCTTGGCTCTGCATGCCAGAATAGCATCCTGCCACAATGTTCTCAACATCGCTCTTTTCATTCCAGAACTTCTCAAGCACAATCTCGTTAAGCGATTCTACCTCGAGGAAGTCTGAGCATGAGCTCAAACCGAGCGACATCATTCCAGCTATACCTATTATTATATTGTTCTTTAGTTTCATAGTTGTTTATACTTTAAAAATCAACGGTGATACCAAGGGTATATGATTTACAGCGTGGTGTCTGACCATTGTCTGTAGCAGCACCATAACTACCATAGCCAATCTCAGGGTCTACACCTGTATACTTAGTGAGACAGAACAGGTTGTTGGCACTTGCATAGAATCTCAGTCCGCTCAAACCTATTGCCTTCTTTACGAACTTAGGATCGAAAGAGTAAGACAACTGCAGATAATTCAAACGGAGGAATGAACCATTCTCTACAAAGCGGTCACTAACCAATGTATTATAGTTGGTACCCTTACCATACATGGCACGTGGAATGCTTGTCACATCACCTTCCTTACGCCAACGATAGTTCACTGCTTGACTCTGGTTGTTGTTGTTAATCATAGCCTCAGCATCCAAACGAGCAAGATTCAAAATCTTGTTACCTATACGATAGTTGAACTGAGCATTAAGCTTCCAACGGTTGTAATTGATATTAAAGCCGAAGCCACCAGTAAGCTTTGGCAACGAGCTACCAAGGTATACGATATCCAAGGCGTTGATGTTACCATCGTTGTTTACATCTTCATACATAGAGTCGCCACCCTTGAACTTATAGTTCTTGCCTGTTCCGTCGTTAGAGAAGTTGTACATCATTCTAACAGGCTCACCTTCGTCGTCGTAGATTACTTTACCTTCAGCAGTCATTGCTACAGGAGCAGTCTTGCCACTTGCAATAAAGTCCAAACGCTCAGCATCTGTCATATTCAAGAATGTTTCATACTGATACTGGTAAACACCCTTATAACGGAAACCATAGATAGCACCGAATGGATTGTGAAGTTGTACACGCTGCAATGTCACACGATTACCATCGAAATTAAAGTCTGTATTAAGCGACTTCAATACGTTTTCATCCATTGTTAGGATTTCGTTCTTATTATTGGCGAAAGTAGCATTGAGATCTACCCAGAACTTCTTGCCTGCTTGTATTAAGTGATTGGTGTTTATATTAAACTCCCAACCTCTGTTGCGCATAGAACCTACATTGGCATAAGCCTTGGTATAGAAACCTGAGTTTGAAGGAATGCGAACATCTTTCATCAACATATCTGACGTCTTTGCATCATACCATTCAAGAGCAAACACCAACTTGTCGTTCCACAAGCCAAGGTCCATACCTATATCCCATGTAGCCTTTGTCTCCCAACGAAGGTCGGTGAGGCGGATATTCAACGGACGCATTGCAGCCATATCAAGATATCTGTCGGTAGAACCATATTTACTCTCATAGAGATAGTCCTGACCAGGCTGGTTTCCAACCTTACCCCAGCTCACACGTGCACTAAGCATAGAGAGCCAGTTGTTTGTTGCCTTCATCCATGGTTCGTCTACGATATTCCAGCGTCCTGATATTGCAGGGAAATAACCCCAACGACGGTCTGGACCAAACTTAGTGGTACCATCGGCACGTACAGAGAAGTCGAACATATAGCGTCCCTTATAAGCATAGTGTGTAGAGAATGTATAGTACATTGAGCGCCACTGTGCAAAACTTGACGACAAACTTTTAATCATACCTTCAGCATCTACACTACCAGTACCTGACGACAATCCATACTTATCGGTACCTTGACCATTTGAGTTACCTGAAGTAAGTTCAAAACGACCGAGCATCATCAGCGAATGATCTTTGTTGGTGAAATGAGGAATGAATGTCAAAGTCTGCTTGGTAGTAAACGATACATTCTTAGTACTACCACCATACGCAAGGTTTACACCATCCTTCCAAGGAATAGTAACAAGTTCGCTTGGGTACATTTTGTCAACATAGTCATTAAAGATATTCATATACACTCTGCCCTCCCAGTTCAATTGGTGGTGTTCATCATCAAGACCAAGCAAATGGTAGTTGATTTGGAACTCTGGAGTGATATCATAAGTGCGTTGGTCGTTCTTTGCGAGGTTGGCACTTGCCACAGGGTTTACATATTTCTTTTGGTCGTCCTTGAATACTTCTGGAGCAGTCTGCAACATTTGATAATAACGGTTAGTATTTTCGCCTGTCACAGGATCTTGCTCATATATACTCATATTAGGCATCTTCTTGTATGCCAAAGGCAAGAGTGCGTCATAGTTACGCTTATTCTTGGTATATGTCATTGAGAAGTTGGTAGATATTTTTATACGCTCACTCACGAAGTAGTCGAGACTCACACGTGTAGAGAAGCGCTGCAAATGTTGCTTAATCACACTACCTGTTTCATTATCAAAACCACCGGCTATACGGAAAGAAGCCTTCTCACCACCACCAGTTACAGAAACATAGTGGTTTTGACGAAGACCAAGCTGTGTAACGGCATCCTGCCAATCAGTATTATTGTTATACTGCTCATACTCAGAGAATGTTGGGTCATAGTTGATTTCAGGAATATTGGCAGCACCATCTTTCTGTTCAGGATTAAAGTAAGCCTCCTTGAGCAACATAGTATAGTCGTCACCACTCAACAGTTTATATCCCTTAGGCTGATATGTACCTGTGAGACGCAAAGAGTAAGAGATGCGTGGCGCACCGCGCTTACCTCGTTTTGTCTTGATTTCAATAACACCATTTGCACCTTGCGAACCATATATTGCAGTAGCAGCGGCATCCTTCAATACTGTCAACTCCTCAATATCCTCAGGGTTGATGTTCAAAAGCTGAGCAAACTGTTCATCGTTGGCACTACTCATATCAAAGTTGCTCATATCCACATTCCATGTGTTACCATTCACGACGATAAGAGGATTAGAATTGGTAAGAGTACTGATAGATGAAGAACCACGCAAACGCATTGTGGTACCCGAACCAAGGTTACCTGACATTGACACGATGTCCAAACCTGAGATACGTCCCTGCAAAGCCTCATCGATGGTATTCATACCAAGACCTTCAAATTCCTTAGTAGAGATACTCTGCGATGCAAACGAGATTTCGCGCTCTGGGATAGACAATCCACCACCATTTACACGACGCTTTGCAACAACAGTAACCTCCTTAAGGTTTGTCTCCGACTTCAACGTTACGGCATATTCATCTCTATCTATAGGCAGAGTCTGCGACTTACAGCCTACATAGCTGAATCTAATTTTGTCTTTGGTATTACGTATCTTCATCGAGAAGTTACCATTGAGGTCTGTAACTGTAGCCTCAATGATACGTCCTGTACCATCAATCTCGCAAACAGAGGCACCTGTAATTTCACCAAACTCGTCGCTAACAGTTCCGTGAACAGCTGTAATCTGTGCCGAAGCTCCCATTGTCATCAGACAAAGGAGCACCATTATAATATGTCTTAATGTATTGTTCATGATTATTTCCTCCTTTTGGCTTGAGCGCTTTCTGACTTAAGAGCGTTGATTTCATCCTTCCATGGAGTAAGCATTTCGCTACTATAAACAAGTGCGCCATTGATGAGGTGTACCACCACGTCTGATGCATTATACAGTTCATCGGTCTTGCTATTAATCCAGTATTCACGTCCCTGGTTATTGTAAAGTCCGTTGGTCTTCACCACTTTTCTTGCATTTCCCATCTGGTCGTAAACTGTCATGTTGCTATCATCAGAAGTCACAGTAACACTAAAGAAACGTTTATTCAGCGGATTTATCTTAAAGGTTTCATACTTCACAGCATTATTTGTTGCTCCACCAATAATAACAGAGTTATCTTGGATATGATAGCGCAAGAAGTTGTTAATACGATCAGTCAACAATTTCTTAGCTTTTTTCAACAAGTTAGCATCTCCACCAAAATCATCAGAAGTAAGGTCATCTACATCTGCCCATGTTGGCAAAAATCCCTTTGCTTGAAGATCTTCAATAGCTCTATTATCTGGCACATAGATAGTATAGTTGTATGCATCGAAGAGCTTTATATTATAATCGGCACAAGTATATTTAGCGCTAAGCTTCTGAGCCATAAGTTCACTATTCTTGATAAGGTCGAAGAATACAGAATATTCCTCATGTTCCTTTAATATAGAATATGTGGAGCGCTGACTTGTAAGCGGAATACCTCCCTCTACAACATACGATTTACCATTACCCGACTTTCTCTGGTCATAGATTGAAGCAACTGTGATAGGACGATTCAATTCTTCCTGCAATCCTCCAGAAATTGTCATCGAACCTTCAGCACCAGCATTCTTAACTTTTAGGTATGAGCCCGACTTAGTCTTGTAATAAGTATGTCCGTCTTCAACATCCCCCACAACAATGAGGTTGTTGATAAGATCTGCCAAACGGTTCTGGATAATCAAAGGTGTAGCTGTTGCCATCTCACGATCATCAGCGATTGTATTGTCTTTGAGATTATATTTGTATCTCTTAGCCTTTACGGTGTTTGCCTCATTGTCGTAATAGAACTTATACAATATTGTATATGTACTACCATAGCTACAAGGGTCTATATATGTGAGCATTGCATCATTTGTAGGCAACACAAGGCTATAATAAGAGTCCATAGAATTGAGATATGGTTCGAAGCCGAGTTTCGAAATAGCCCAATATATCACATTCATGGTATTCTTGTTAACCAAAGCAGGAAACGAAACAGAAGAATATTCTGCTGGCGAGAATACCTTATTAGTAAGATAAACCACACCGTTGCATCCCATGAAGCAGCTGTCTACATCTTCTACCTTCACACCAAGACTAACCTTTGTGGTGTTGTCAACAATGTTAACAAACTTTGAAGGTACAGTTTCTGTAAACGACTTCACCATGCACACATTCATAAGCTTTGCCAATACGTCCACAGGCACATTATCCCACGCTCCATACATATCCTGCAAAGCCTTTCCATCATGGTTCCACCAAAAGTCCATAGCTTCATTTGAAGGCACGAGCATAGCTCCAGCATCATAGTGCAAATCTTTGCCTGCGGTGTTGGTATACATATATTCGTTCCATCCTGGATCAAACTGTAGATATGAATTTTCGTCAACAGGCTTACCATCAGGATAAGTGGTATTTCTTCCACTTGAGAAATATCCAAGCACAAATACAGAATCATCTGTGTTATAAAGTCGGTTGTAAGCCTTTGTTGCAGCATCATTATAATAAGGTGCTGAATATCTACCAAGCATACGACTAAATAGCGACATATTTGCGTGGCTACCAATAATACCAGCCATATTGTCGGCAGGAGTCATCACGCCATCCACCTTATGTATATATCCGTTCTTACAAGTGATATCGCGCTCTATTACCTTCTTGCCATTCACCCATGCATCAGCGATACTATTGCTGGCACCATTGGTAAGAGTGTTGAGGTCGTCACCTGTAATCTTAGTTTTCTTCATGAAAGCTGGCAGGAAATGTATCATTGGCTTTGTAGAGTTGTCGCGCAAGAGTACAATTCCATTTTTCTTTCCACGGTGTATGTTCCACCATTCTGTCTGTGGCATCTGCTGTGGATAGCAACGTGCGATAGAGTCGTAGACTGTCAAAGCAGTAGCTCTACGCATACATTCACCCTCAGTAGGAGGATTACCACTTACATTGCTTAGCAACTCTACCAAGTAAGCATTGTTGATCATTGCGTTGTTCAGAAGTAACTTCTTCTGTGCCTGTGTCAACTCTTCATACTTGCTTACACCCCACTCATTGTTCTTAAAGAACTCTTCGAAGGCGGCATCATCAGCCACAAACAGAGTTTTACTACCTGTCTGCGAAAGCACTCTCGTTTGGTCTAGGTCGTCGATGAGCTTTATCGTATAGCTATAGTCGCCACTCTCCTGCAGGCGTTCGTAGATGGAATTACCCAACGACGAAGGCTGTCCGGTTAGTTCGTCCGTACTGCACGATTGCATCATCACCCCAGCGCCCGAAAGCAAAAGCATTGCTGTCAATGCCTTTACGCTTACCTTTCTGTTAGGTTTGATACTTATCATTAGTTATTAGGTTTTATGTTTATTATGTTAATAATTCATGTCACTTCATTATCACATATTCATTCTATTAAACTCTATCTTCTATATATACGCTCTTTAACATAGATATACAGAAAGCTAAATAGCATTTAAAATGCTCAATAATAGTTAGGAGGTAATTTCCTTAAAATATGTAATAGATAATCGCTTATTAGGTTATATTAATTCTTTGTCAACAAAGCCTTTTTAAAGGGAATTTGTGTCTCATTTGGCAAAAGTAGCATTTTTACACTAATTATCCAAATAATACTAATAAAAAATGTCTTTTAACCATATTTTTCTATATTTTACAAAAAAGAGGTGTATCAATAGCTATATTAGCAATATTGATACTATTTGCTCCTTACCCTCTACATACAATACCACATCATTGTCTGAAGTTTTAATCACAGGATGATGAGTGAAACCAAAACATACTTGTTCACCATTGCGCAACAACAACTTTGCACCTGGTTCTGCTTGGCCAAAGGCTACTACACCTGCCAACAAGACAAATAAAGCTATAGGTAATTTCTTCATTGTCGTATTAGTTTTTTTGAATCAAACATATAACTGAGGGAATAACTTTTATCCGCTACAAAATCATTTCATTTTACAAAAACAAAGCATTTATCTCAAACAGCCAAGTAGTTTGCAATAAAAAATTGCAAACTACTTAACTTTTATTACACTTACAACTACCTTTTTAAATGTTTGTATAGCCAAACAAAGGCTGGTATCAAGAACAAATCTGCCATAACCCATGCTACAGGGTCGCCAAAACAAACGCCATACCATGCGAAGGCTGGTACAAGCCATAAGCTAACTCCACAACGGGCTATCATCTCCATCACACCACTCAGCATAGAAAGATTGCTGTAACCTAAACCTTGGATGCTATAGCGAAATATCGTGAGCAGTCCGAGACAAGGGAAGAAATAGTTGGCTATTCGCATAAACTGGGCTGCAAGATTCACCACCTCAACTTCACCACTATCTACAAAGAGCATCATCATATTATTGGCAAAAGGATAGATAATGGCAAAGGTAAAGATGAAATACACCACCATCACCTTGATAGCAGCCTTCACACCCAGCTCTACTCTCTCCAACTTGCCTGCACCAATATTCTGTCCGCAGTATGTAGCCATAGCCATGCCAAGATTCTCAAACACACAGGTGAAGAGATATTTTATTCGCATCGATGCTGTGAAGGCTGCTACATATATAGTTCCCAATGCGTTATTGGCACTCTGCAACATCACTATACCAATACCGGTGATAGAGAATTGTAAGCCCATAGGCACACCATTGTTGAGCAATATGCTAACCTTCTTGTTATCGTATTCTCGCTCGTTGCCTTGCGGAATGAGTATTTGCATATGCTTTTTGATGTACCACACGCAAAGAGCTACCGAAAAGCCTTGCGACAGCCATGTAGCAATACCAGCTCCTTCTACGCCCAATCCCATAATGAGAATCAACACCACATCAAGCAATATATTGACTATAGAAGCTGCGATAAGGAAATAAAAAGGTTGCTTAGAATTTCCCAACGCTCTAATCTGACCCGACAGCAAATTGTAGGCTATAGTAAATGGTATAGCTGCAAACTGCAATATAAGAAAGGTGTAGGCATCGTCAAAAACATCGGCAGGAGTGTTGACAAGGTGTAATATCTTACCACAGAAGATGCACGACAAGAAGGTTATGACCACAGCTAAGACTATAGATATGCGGATGCTATTGCTAACATAGGCTCGCATCTTGGCATAATCTTTAGCACCAAAAGCTTGAGCCACAGGAATGGCGAAGCCTGCACATGATCCGTTGCAAAAGCCCATTATCAAAAACATAATACTCGACGATGCTCCTACTGCTGCCAATGCCTCAACTCCAATCCATCTGCCCACAATAGCAGCATCGATGATGAGATACATCTGCTGTAGGATGTAGCCCATGATAAGCGGAATAGCAAAACTGGTAATAGCTCTTAATGGCGAGCCTACGGTCATGTCGTTAACGCTGTTGTTATTCATTTTGTTACCCTTTTAAGTTATAATGCTATAATAATATGTATATATATAATAATGTGGTGCAAAATTACTAAATATATCGTTAACATGATAGCTAAACAACTCAGTTTTTTGTACCTTTGCACCTTTGGATAACAACATATAACACAACAAACAGAAATAAATAGATGAAAAAGACAATACCAGTTATAGGCATGGCATGCTCGGTTTGTGCAGCCAACGTAGAACGTAAACTCAATTCTTTAGATGGTATCAACTCTGCCACGGTTTCGCTTGCAGGTCGCACGGCATTGGTAGACTTTAATCCCGAGCAAATAACGCTCGAAGATATGAAACGCGAAATTAGCAATGCAGGCTACGACCTTGTGATAGAAGAAGGCCGTAGTGCTGAGGAGATAAATCGTAGAGAGTTTACACTATTGAAACGAAAAACCATTGGCTCGTGGATATTCTCCCTTTTGGTGATGGCATTCAGTATGGGATGGATTTCGATGGGTGCAGAATCGGAGCTGGCAGCACGCAACATAAACAACCAAATGGCTTTGATTATTGCATTGGTGAACATGATATGGTGTGGTAAAGGCTTCTATATCTCAGCATGGAAGCAGCTAAAACATGCCACAGCAAACATGGACTCGCTTGTGGCGCTAAGCACGATAATTGCCTTCTTGCTAAGTTCTTTCAACACCTTTTGGGGTGATGATGTTTGGGGAGCAAGAGGCATAGAATGGCATACTTATTTCGATGCCTCGGTGATGATCACAACATTTGTGCTTACCGGAAGATGCTTGGAGGAGAAAGCTAAAGACAGCACAGCAAGTAGCATACGCCACTTGATGGGATTGCAGCCAAAGACTGCCCGACTTATAGATGGCGACAAGATAGAAGAGGTGCCATTGTCAACAATAGGTCGAGGCGATGTGATTGAGGTTAGAGCTGGCGAAAAGATTCCTGTAGATGGCATTGTGACAGAAGCTGAGAGCTTTATGTCTGCCGATGCTGCATATATCGACGAGGCTATGATTACGGGCGAGCCTACACCTGTGGCTAAACGCAAGGGCGACTCGGTGATGGCTGGCACCATACCAAGTCAAGGCAAACTACGCATGCGAGCTATGCAGATAGGCGAAAAGACGGCTTTGGCTCAGATAATAAGAATGGTGCAAGAGGCTCAGGGAAGCAAGGCGCCTGTGCAACGCATAGTAGACAAGGCGGCATTGGTGTTTGTGCCTGTGGTGGCAGCAATAGCATTGGTAACCTTCATTGTTTGGTGGGCTATAGGTGGTAATGCCGCCCTACCCCAAGCCATTCTCTCCGCAGTAGCTGTGCTGGTGATAGCTTGTCCGTGTGCTATGGGATTGGCTACTCCTACAGCCTTGATGGTTGGCATGGGAAAGGCTGCCGAGAAACAGATTCTGATAAAGGATGCTGCAGCATTGGAACGATTGAGAAAGGTCGACGCTTTGGTCATTGACAAGACCGGAACGCTTACCATTCCGAACCAGAATGTAGACTTCACAAAGGCAGATGACATAGATCTTGAAACTCGCGAAACACTAAAGCCTAATGCTGCTGAGGCAATGAGCATTCTGCAGAAAGAAGGTATAGAGGTGTGGATGATGAGTGGCGACAAAGAGGAGGCTGCAAGCTATTGGGCTCAGAAGGCTGGCATACAGCACTATCAGAGCAAGGTGAAGCCAGACGACAAACAGGCTTTGGTGAAGAAACTGCAGGAAGAAGGAAAGAGAGTGATGATGGTTGGCGACGGCATCAACGACACTCAGGCTTTGGCTCTTGCTGATGTGAGCATGGCTATAGGCAAGGGTACTGATGTGGCTATGGATGTGGCACAAGTCACGCTAATGGGCGACGACCTCATGGCTATTCCAGAAGCTGTAAAGTTGAGCCGCAAGACGGTAAGCATGATATGGCAAAACCTATTCTGGGCTTTTGTCTACAACATAGTGTGCATTCCGCTTGCAGCCGGTGCTTTACACATCTTCGGTTTCGACTTCCAGATTACTCCTATGTGGGCAAGTGGACTTATGGCATGCTCAAGCCTTAGCGTAGTACTAAACTCGCTAAGGCTGAAGCTCGGATAGAAAAGATTGCAAAGAGGGGAATACAATTGTCTATTCCCCTCTTTGCTTTCTACTAACTTTTTATTAGCCTTTCTTTTAACCATAATCCTATACGAGATTGAACGAGTACAAAAAAACTACAAAATTTTGATTAATAACTATACTTTTTGCTATTCTAACAAATTATCATACTGATAATCAACCCTCTTTAAATGCTTTTTACTATTTTTGCATATACCTAACAACTAAACTACAACTAAAAACATGAACATTAAACAAAAGACATGGCATGCTGCATGCATAACAGTATGCCTATCATTAGCACCAGCACTTGCTAATGGACAAACGTTTGATTTCGAAGATTGCGAAATCGGACAAAAATTCACTATGTGGAATGTAGACCAAGGAAACATTACCGACGAAGCTAAGGCGGTAGCTGAAGTGGTTGCCGACCCTACAAATCCTAACAACAAGGTGTTGCACATCACCGTTAAGACATGGGGAACATTCGTTACCCTCACACTTCCACCTGAATTAGCAGGTCATCTGCTTACTGACAGTAAATCTACACTCAGCTTTGACCTATATCGCCCTACTACAGATGCAGACGATTGGAAACAGTTTCATGCTTATCTCGGCAACGACAAATTATATCAAGACGAAAGCTATCCTTACCAAGGCGATAAAGGACAATGGGTGGCGAAACAATATCCTCTTAGTAAGGTAACAACAGCTACCGACGACGAAAGAAATCTACATATCGGCATCCATCACAACAATTCTGAATATTATATTGACAATGTGCGATTAAAAGGACAACACGATGACTATTTTGTGGCTTCAAACAGCAACAATCTCATCGATATATGCAAGAAAAACACATCGTCTGACTATATGGTATGGAATACACCTACACTAATTCCAGAAAATGAAACATTGGATATACGAACAGCTCGCTATAGTTATCTGAATAGTAAGATGGAAGGAGCTGGCATAATAAATCTATATGCTGGTGGCGAACGCACATATCTTGGTAGCAACGAGAAAAACAACAAAAACTATCATCCAGACTGGTCGCTATTCAATGGCACCTTGAATATTTTCCCATACAAAGATGTAGAATCCAATGCTGGCTTTTATGGATTAGTATGGATGTCGGGCAAGACTTTCGCACCCGATAATGCTGCGCAAAATGCTGCAGACGGCAATATAAACCCTTGTTTTGCAAATACTAAAGTTGTGCTACACGATGGCACAACCATAGCTTGCGAAAGTGGTAAGCGAGGACTACGCATAGCTCATCTTGACACAGAAGAAGGCTCTACTATTTATGGATATCTGAAAGAAAAGGTTAACAACGACGCTTACTACATGGTTGGCGGCGACAATAGTGATGGAACTCTCGCTGGCAGAATAATACCTATGGGAGGCTCAAACCTAAATATAAAGGTAGGACTTGTGAAAGAGGGTAAGGGTACTTATCGCATCACAGGCAACCAAAACTTGATAACAGGCGGCATCCGCATCATTGATGGTGCTGTAATGGCAAATAATGATGCACAAAAAGCTGAGACAGGAAAACTATCTGGAGCTATAGGTCAGCAGACTTCTGCACAAACACCAGGTGTATACGTAATGAGCAAAGGCTTGTTGGGGGGCGTAGGCAGTATTGGCTCTACTGTAGACCTATACGGAACTCTCGCTCCTGGCGATGGTGGCATAGGTACTCTAATGCTGAAGAACTTCGCAACTACAGAGAAGCCTAATTTAGTATTACATCCAAAATCGAAGATACGAATGGAGGTCACAGATGGCGAACACTATGACCAGCTTGTTGTTGATGGCAACATATCTATTAGCAACAAGATGGAGGATTTTAGCGAATCAAGCGAAAAGCCACGTATATATATCACACTAACAAGCAACCCTACACTCGCTGTTGGCGATGAACTAAAACTCATAACTTGCAATTCTAAGGATGAAGCATTAGACTTCGAAGTAAGATACCCAAAGCAATATACATGGAAGACTGACATCAAAGAAATTGATGGTAAATTTGCTCTTGTGGCATGTGTCACCTCTTTAGAATATGGTGGACAGGGTGAATGGAAAGAAGATAGCGACGAAGAAACAAAGACCGACACTACAACTATAGATATTGAAAAAGAAAAGGCATATAGCGATCCACTACGAACATATACCGAAAAGCAAGGAAAATATATTGGTACTTGTGTATCACTATATGATAACAAGATAAATATAGATGACGAAAATGATAGCAAGACTCGCCAACTGATAGACCAGTTCAATATGGTGGTATGCGAAAACGAAATGAAGTTTGATACCACAGAACCTAACCAAGGCGAATTCAACTATTATAATGGCGACCGACTTGTGGCATTTGCTCAAAAGCATAACATGCGAGTAAGAGGACATGCCTTGGTATGGCACTCGCAGGTGGCACAATGGTTGAGCAAAGATGGTAAGAAGAACGATAAAAACTTCACAAAGCAACAATTGCTCGACATTATGAAAAACCATATTTATAATGTGGCAGGCCATTATAAAGGAAAGGTGGCAGAGTGGGATGTTTGTAATGAGGTGTTAGACGACGACCAATCAATAGTTCGTACCGACCCTAATGGCTTCAAACTTCGTGCAGCTTCTATCTGGAACTTCGCTGGCGAAGACTATATAGAAAAGGCTTTCCGTTGGGCTCATGAGGCTGCACCTGATGCACAGCTTATACTCAACGACTATGGCGTAGAATTCCAAGGTCAAGCAAAGTCTGAAGCTTTCTACAACTTGGCTAAGTATCTGAAGGAGAAAGGTGTGCCTATTGACGGTGTAGGATTGCAATGCCACCTTGATGTTGGCAACGTAGATATTAATAAGCTCAAAGCTACTATCGATCGCTTCAAAGCCATCGGATTACGCTGTGTAATCACAGAGCTCGACCTTGGTATGGACGACAACGAAGCCAACCGCATGCAACAGGCTAAGGACTATTATAATATTGCTCGCATAGCTATGGAGGCAGACAACTGCAACGAGCTAATGGTATGGGGATTGACAGATGCTATGACATGGCGTGGTGGTCGCAACCCATTACTCTACGACTCTAACCTCACGCCAAAGCCAGCCTACTATGGTCTGCACCAAGGATTGCGTGAAACTTCGTCGGCACCAACGGCTATATCACCACTACCCTATGGTAAACCTTCAGCAACACATGTTGTAGCTGAAACTTACTACAATCTACAAGGGCAACGCATCACATCATCTGCTGCAGATAGTATATATATTACAAGTCAGCTAATGAGCGATGGAAGTGTGAGAAACAAAAAGGTCATTAACCGATAATAACCACAAAGCCTACACGTATATACATCTCTGTAAATATGTATATATGTGTAGGCTTATTTTTTAATTGTTTATTATTAGTGTCCGCTAAACCTGCATGACGATTCGGGGAGCCCTTTATTTACAAGGGTTCCCTATATTTATTAGTTGATTATTTAATCTGACGAATAAGACAGCCTGGCGTAAAGTCGCTTCCATTGACTTTTTTAAAGGTTGTGCACCCCAAAGTAGCACCTTGTGCCATTTCTTCCTCTGCCATGTATCGGTTGTCCCATATGAGATTTTTCACAGGCTTTACCTCACCGACTTTCTTGTAGGCTATATTGCCATCGGAAGTCTTTACACGTTCAAGCACTTCAAAAAGAGATTTTTCGTTGATACCTTCTTTCATGCCTACCTTTGCCTCCATTGTCTCCACGTCAAGCGGTGATTTAACTTGGAATACAGGAAAGTTTTTCTGTAAATCTGCAATATTCTCGTCAAGAGCGCGCTGACAAGCCTTTCTGACCATCAGTTCAGGTTGGTCTTCACGAATACCGAGAAATGAAGTGGTACTGCCACTGCTTTCCTGATACCCTATATACTTCAATTTGAATTTGTCGCGCATACCTTCGAATGCCTCACGGTTGTTCCATGCGAGATTGTAGACATTGGCTTGCGTCTCTTCATCCCATACCAGTTGGTATAAGTATGTTCTAATACGTACCTTAAAGCCTTTGAACGAAGCTGCTATATCTCCGTAGTCCTTTCCGATTTTATTCCAATCATTGTTTCCTGTGCTTGCGGCAGCTACAGCACCTGCTACTTGTATCAATGCACCAAGTACAGCAGAACCCTTTGATTTGTCAATATAAGATATGTCATTGACGAGTACAAAGGTATTACCAATTAGATCTTCTCCTGCATCAGCCAGCACAGCATCAGAACCACGTGCACTTATAGCAGCCTTGGCACGCTGCATCTCTGTGGCACCATACAGGCCACGCTGCTGTACGATGTCCATATCCATATCACCAGTGTATGGATTGTAGTCAAACCATTTGCCCACAAGGCGGCTGGCTATTTTGTTCCGATTGAGAAACGAAGTGATGTCATCCACTTCATGCTCTTTTCCACTCTTTAACTTTTTGCTATCTGTATAAACGGCTCTTACAGAAAGATTGTGATCGTTGTATGCGTCAGGGGTAGGAATTTGGTAAAAACAGTCGTTTATCTCTTCGTAAAATTCTCTTCCTTTATGATTTACCAAAAGAGAGTAGAGAGAACTTCGACGATAAGTCTCGTCTATATCTTTACTGTTACGTTGTGCAAACAACGATATCGGCATTATTACAGCGATAATGCTTAAAATAAGTTTCTTAACCATATTAGATGAACTCTTAATAGTTGAACATGTTAGAAGTCCCATAAATCATTGTCAAGAGTGCTCTTGATGTCCTTTCTTGTAAACTTGAACAATAGAGAGTATGCTCTTTTTGCAATGACTCTCGCTTCTGTGGCATTCAGTTTTCTAAAACCATTTTCTTTTAGATAATCCATAAGAGCTTGGGTTTCGGCAACATTACTTGTCACAGCAGGGAACACTTCCTCATCACCAATCATATATCCGAACCTGTCGCTCTTGTCCGTAAAGAACTGCCCGACTTCTACTGATCGATTTTTAAGACCTCCTATCCATGTGTATGGAGTTGGCTCATAGGACAATTTACCAGATGTTGAGATTTTGGCTTTTGTGTAGCATGATGCTCCTTTGTCTTTCTTGAAGACATGCAGTTTACCTGCATTGTCAATATGAGCAGTCAGCGTGTCACATTTGACAGGAATAACGGCTTCATTCTTGCTATTTAGAATTCCCCATTTGTCATATGTGGCAGTTGAGTCTTCCACAAGAAAGAACCCTTTGCCAATATTCCTTACATAGTTATATTTGGCAGGAACAATGACGTTTCCTTTTACATCACAGATACCTTGCTTTCCTTTTTCTTGATTGACTTTCATGTATCCATCAATTGGCTGATAAGTCATTTCATATATGAAAGGCAATAACTCACAACCTTTGGAGTCAATCAGTCCCCATTTGCCATTCTTCTCCATAGAGTAATAACCCTTTCCGTTAAATCTGCCCATGTAGTCCCAAGTGTCAGAGACCTTGTTCCCCTGTCTGTCCACGAAGTAGTATTTGTTCTTTCCTTTGTCGTTTAATGACAGAGATAGACCTTCATGGAAAGGGTAATATGTACGATTCTGGTCAAGTACTGTGAATTGAAGAGTGTTTAGGTCGTAAAATCCCCATTTCCCATCTTTTTGTGCAAAACATACATTTTCAGACGGTGCAAATACGCTTGTCACATTTGCATCATCTGGAATAAGTTGATTGCCTTGCAAATCATAGACAACTACTCTCGTTTTTTTTCCTTTTCCCTTTGTTGCGTGAATGTATGGAATTGAAGTGTTATTCCATGCATAACCATAGTATTTGTTAACTGCTCCCGCAAAATACATTGTGGCAAAAGGCATGATATGTATGGAGTCATTCCAAAGTGCTTTGTTCGAAAGAAGCGAATCGGTAATGAAGTATTCTGGTCTACCAATTCCTGATTTTTTGAAAGTAGTGAATTGTCCGACATTTTCTTTTGCTGAAATAAGAACTCTTCCTGTCTTGTCAACGATTTCCATTTTGCCAGTCTTTGGCATTGTATAGGCATACCCCAGATTATTGAAGGGAGAAAGTAACCACTGTTTTACAGGAACAACTTCCTTTCCCTGAGTGTTAACATAGCCATAAAATTGCCCTTTCATAACTACTATCATACTATCACGACCACTACTTATGGCACTGTATTTAGGCTCTACTATATATCTGCCATCTTTTGCCATAAGTCCCCATTTTGCCCCTTTGATATTGTAACTTTTCGAGCCACGAAATCCCGGTGTCAATGGAGGAAAAGCTCCTTTTTGCTTTATGGGTTTGTCGGTGAATTTACCACCAAGCGCAACTAACCAGTAATCTGTTCCTTCATGCTCTGTTATGAGACTATATCCCATTGACTTACCAACAGACTTTCCGCGGCGGTCAATAAATCCCCACTTCAAACCTTTTCTTACAATCGCAACACCATACTCGTTGAAAGGACGTGTTTCGTCCCATTGTGGCTTGATGGTAAAGGCCTTACTTCCTTTTTCCCCATAGCCAAACTGTCCTTTGTCGTTGTGCATAGGCACAATGTTCTGCGCATACGTTGCCATCGAGAGACTCAATGCCAAGGCAAACGACAATACTTTTTTGTTCATGTCTTGTTGTTTTAAGTTATGATTCTATTTTTTATTTAGATTGAATAATCTCATGTTGCTGTCAAATTTACCCCACATGACAGGATGCTGTGCATGAGGAATTTTTGCAGCATACTCCGAAACCTCTTTGTGTACATATCTGAAAATTTCAGAGGCTGTAATGTACTTGTCTGAGTTAATGTCTGCATTACCACATAAACCTTTTACAAGATAATAGGTGAACAGACTATTGCTCCCATCTGCCATTTCAAGAGAAGTCTCATCTGTGCGTGATGAGAGAAAGTACATTACATCGCCTTTTCTTGCTGATTGTACAGATATGTTGATATGGTTTCCTTTGCGTAGACCACCTGCGAAACATGCGTCTGCGAAAACCATTTTCTGCCCAGCCCTACAGTTACGAAAGATAATCTGCATTTCAGCATAGCTGAGTCCACCTAAGTATTTTTGAGCACCAGTGGCAGATGAAGCTGCCATGTCATAGCAGCAGAATCCACCTTCGTATCCATGACCGCTGAAATAGAATATCATCTTGTCTTGACTGGTAGCTTTCGCAAATACACTTCGAAGAGCAGATATGATATTAACATGAGTTGCATTCTTGCCGAGGAGGAGCGTTGTCTCAGCTCCTTGAGTTCTCATCAACTGCTCAAACACTTTCGCGTCATTTTCCGTTATGGTCAAATCGTTTATGTTCTCATAATCTGCAATACCCACAGAAAGGACATAAGTCTTCTGTCCCCAAATAGAGGCTGGCAAGTAGAATGCTATCATAATTACCAATAGGAATCTGCTCATAATGTAGTCAATTATCGATAAAGAAGATGAATTACCTGTTGTGGCTGGTTCTGGGCGTATGCCATAGCGATTTCTCTTGCATAAGTAAGACGTTGAGATTCGATAGAAGCAAGGTCGCTCCATTGTTTCATCTCGAACTTCCACTCCTCGCCCATGTGATGCTTTATCTCCTGCACGAGCTTCATGGCCTCGCTATAACATGCGGCATCGGGATAAATCTCCGATAAGAATACGCTTGCAACAGCGGCGTTCTCTTTGGAGAATCCTGTCATCCATGCAGCTTGTGCCTGAGCAAGATTTTCCTCACATTGACGGTCTACATATTGTTTATAGACAATCTTTACTTGGGCTACGGCTGCATCGTATCCTTTTGAACATTCTGGAATAGACAACAATGCATACAGTGCTTCCTCGTAATTTCTTATAGATGCAGCAGTTTTCGCCTTCTTAATTATTGTCTGATAATTGTTGTCATACCATTCGATGATTTTCTTTTTTCCGTTTGCTACAAAGTCTGTAAGATTACGATTTTGTGCATTCAATCGGCGGATAGCACTATTATAAGCCTTTGTGTCATTGTCTCCAACTCCGTTTACATCCATAGAATAGGAAGAAAATAACGTACCTTGTTGTACATCACCTATATATAATGTAAGCGAGAGATTCATTACTGTTTTCTGAGGTGCGCCAGCAATGATATGTTTATCAACAATATCTGGCTTCACCACAATGCCAAACTGACTGTTTGTGAACTGTGCCACATCGTTTCCACTCACCAGAACACGACGGAGGACATTTTTCATATAGTTGGCACTCTGAGGTGTCATGCCTTCTGTATCATCAGGAATGATCACCTGCATAGGTATATCGCAATTTTGAGCATGAGCAAACATACAGGATGCAGCCATGCACATTGAAAACAAAAACTTTTTCATATCACTGATATTTATTTTTCACCAATAATAAGTTCAAATCTGCCTAAGGTACGGCTGCCACCTTGTTTAGAAGGAATGCCGAGACTTGCAAGATACTTCCTTAATTCTCGTCCGAATGTTCCTGCATCTTGTGGACGCTCACGTTCATCAAAGAGGGCAATCTTCACATCTTGGAATGTCATAGATGTCTCAGTGTCGTCAACAAGATTATAAGAACGGCCTATAGAATTGTCAGATACCCAGTCTTCAATAATCTCACGCAGTTCTTTACCATTATATTCCTTTTCCATGTCCAAGCCGCTGCCATCATTAAAGCAGTTTACAACCAATGCAATGCCTCGTCCTTTCTGTAAACAATCATCAAAATATTGCTGGAGTTGTGCAAGGAAAGTATCCATATTGGTCAGGATGGCTTCCTCTACAAGAGTTGGCACTTCTGCTGAGAAAGATGGCTGACCGCTACCTGATACTGATGCTATTGAATTGTAGGTATAAGCATCATATGCACTTAATGTGTATGACACAGTTCGCTTTGGGCCAGTAGTGCTAACCTTCCAGTCTACATCAAAGAACATATCGGCTTTTGCCTGCATGTTTATCTCGTCCATAAACGATACCGCAATACCGCTTCCCGTTGTCTTGGATGCCATACCACTGTTGCGTGCAGCCTGAGCTTTCACGCCTCGGATAGAAGTTAGGAAATTCACAGTGGAATATCCTCTGTCGTTCATCAGTCCCTCTATCTTTGATATGGCAAGGTTCAAGTCTTGGCTTGTCTGCAAAGCAATCTCGTAATTAGGTGTCAATACGACAGACCCCTGATTATCATTCAGCTGCATATAACCATTTGCAGTACACCATGTTTCGGAAGGGCGAACCATAATTCTTGGTTTCTTTGCCTTTACCTGTCCTGCTTGTGCATAAGCCATTATTGCACAGACAGACAATAGTATTGTAAATATAATCGACTTCTTCATATTTAGGACTTATTTGTGTAATACATTATCATTTTGTAAACGTTCTCTGAGTTCTGAACGTAACACGCGGACTGTCACGCTCATTTTACGTCCGTACTGATATTTTTCAACATTGCGACTGCCACTTCGCTCGTCTACTGTTGATACATATTTCTTGTATTCTCCACCGTCAGCAAAGAATCTTTGGAAATATTCACGATAACGCTCCTCTGCATTAGGAATATTCAATACAGGTCGCTGGTCACAACTACTATTACCATCGTGAATACCATTGAAGATAACCTCACGTACTGCATTTTTCTTAGCTTGCTCAACTGCATCAGAACGATTACGACCTTCTCCCCATGAAAGAAGAGTTTGAGAGCCATCATGTTCCACTCCAAGACATTGTATTTTGTAATCCTGATAAGCACTTGCTACAGTATTACGCGAGCATCCTGTCAAGATGCACGCTACCACAATCACCAAATAGTAAATTGACTTTCTCATAATTCTTAGAATTCGTATCCTACTTTAATGCTCACACCATTTATACTCTCATTATTTTTTTTCCAAGTATCTGCTTGCTGTAAGGTGTAGCTTACACCGAGAAGCAGACTTCCACGTTGCGTTCCAAAACGGTATCCGAGCGTAGGTGAAAAGTACAGTCCTCCACGAATCTCACCGCCTAAGTCTACAGACCAATATGGTACCGCGCCACGGTCTTGCTGTGATATAATATTTCCTCTAACGTCAGCATAGATGGGGAATGACCAAGCAATATCAGAACGTCGCACATGATCATTGTTAATATAATAGCGCAGACCTACGCCTAAACCGACTCTGAGAAACTCGTTGAATCGGTAGCCATTTACCCAGTCTGCACCAACATTCTGCATGTTCTTTCGTTTGAACATCAGTGTCGAGGAAGTGTTTGCGGATATTGCTCCCCAATATCCACTCTCCTTGTCATTATAGTCAGTATAGTGTGTCCTATTATTGGGGAGTTCTGGTAGCCTTACTTCTTGTGCGAACATAACAGTTGCACCAAAGGCAAGTGACAGAAGGTAGATTCTTTTCTTCATAACAATAGCCTTAATATTTTAGAAACCTAGTTTACGAATGATGCCAGCTTGCTCCATGGCTTTTCTCAGATTATCTTTGGCAATCTGTACGGTTGCTGTTACTTCATACCCCTTTCCTACCTTCATAGTAGAAAGTGTCCCTGCTATAACATCTGCATAGCTCTTGAAGTCTTGCTGAAAGAAAGCGTTGAAGAAATCTGCATTTTGAACTTCTGCAGAAGCTGATGTACAAAGTGGTTTTTGTGGTGAGCCGCCTTGACCTGGTGCCACGCCTTTGAACAAAGCACCATGTACAGCACATTTCTGAAGGATAGTATTGTTTATGTCGCCTTTCTTGGCTACATAAGCAGTCACTTCTACAACCCAATAACCTTGTTGTCCACTTCCGCAGCTCTTAATGCTGTACTGCAACTGTGGTTCGTCTTTGTCCTTGGCATATGTCACATTAAAAGAGAAGACAAATGCCATCAACAGTAATAATTTTGTGATGATTCTGCTCATAATAATTGTTTTTGCCTATTCTAATCACAATTCGTATTAGCTGGCTCCCGCTAACAATTATTATTTATCACAGATATACATGCATAAAAAAACGTGGAGCCAAGTCCTGTCACTCGTTCCACTCAGTAAGGCCTTCGCATTGCCCGAATTGTCGAAACGAGCAACGTCCAGCCCCACGCTGTGCGTATATGTAGATGCCTTCTCATATCCAAGAGTCACCAACGATGGTGACAAAAGGATACAATGCTGGCTGTATACAATACACCCATTGGGACGCTCCGTTGCTTTGTTTCCTGACAATTCTGTGGAAGTTGCGAAGTTCTACTGAGTCAAAAACCAAAGCGCAGTAACGCCTTAATATGTATGTGCCCACCCATTACCGATCCACCTTAATCTTATATAGAATCAGATGGCACAGCTTGGCTGGACGCTCCAAAATTAGTTATAAAAATCTAAATAGCAATGGAAATATCAAGAAAATTATTAAAATTGACCTAACTTTTCCGCATTTTCGGTAAAAACAGCCCCAAGATCAATACTTTTTGTCATTTTGATCTTGCATAATTCAATAAGAAGTTGTATCTGTTGCAGCAACAGAATCCGCCACGCTTCCCACTTGAATTGCGTACCAGGGCGGATCTTCACTTTTATATACATATGGAATATAGCAAACAGCCTCTAAGTCATGCCCAACTGATAGAATTGTTGAAGGAGCGTGGTTTATTATTTTATAATGAGGAAGTTGCCTCTTCAGAGTTCAAGATGCTGAGCTATTTCCGTCTTGCCAACTATCTTCGAACTTTTGAGGTCGATACTGATTCGCATCAGTTTAAGGATGATTCCTATTTCGAGGATGCACTTGATCTTTATTATTTCGACAAGGAACTCCGTGCTTTGCTCTTCACAGCTATCCAAAGCATTGAGATAGCAATTCGTTCACGAATGATTGACAGCATAGCACTCACTCATGGCGCATTTTGGTTTGCTGACGAGTATTTACCCCAGTTCGGGATAACAGAACTGGGGTACCTAGTTTCCGCCAGTATGGAAGACCCTTGAGGTAGTCACATTCGGTACGCTGTCCAAACTCTACAACAATCTCAACGACATCCATCTCAAGAAGATAATTGCAAAGGACTTCAAGTTGCCCCTGCATATCTACTTGGAAAGTTGGATGAAGAGTGTGGCAGTGTTGAGAAATCACATCGCTCACCATGCACGTACATGGAACCGCCGTTTTGCCTTTAGTCCACAGATACCGCACAGGCTAAGTAATCCGGATTGAGATTGGGAACACTCGTCCGTATAAGCTCTACACCTCTATCGTATTAACTGCAAGTAATTGATACTCAATCTTTCACGTCATATACCTATCAATTATAGGTATTATTCTCTATATTTAATATAGTCGGTACGATTGCTTACACGGCGAAGAACCCAAATATTGCATTCCTTATATTCGGTACTACCCTTTTCTTCAGTAAAGCAGGTATATAACTTTGCTGTTTCACCATCAAACTCCAACAATTCGGTATAAGGAGCAACAAATCTATCGTTCTTTATATCAAATGGATAATACTCAGATCCATCCAAATGCCATTCGTTGCTTTCATCGCTATACTCCAAGAAACCAAATCGCTTGTCTGGGAAGAACACATAGTAGTTTTTTTCATCTTCCACATTCTCTTCCCAGCGGTCTATCTCTGTTTCGTTCTCTGTTTCATATCCCTTTGTAGAGCTAATAAGCCAAGTGCCAACGATATTGTCCATCGCTACAGGCTGCAGAGCATCTGGACGTGCTGGATTTTTGTTTGTCTCTGTACGCAACACATCTGTACGTTTGCTTATACGCACGATGGAGTCAACATAGCATTTTGCACGATTCTCGTCTACGAATTTATAGTCTATCACCATCTTATTGCCTTCGAGTGACATAATCTGTCCTTCGAAATCATCGCTCTTGCTCTCCACCTTACCGTTGGTGATAGTGAAAGGATACATACCGTCTTCATTCCATTGTCCTTCTATATCCTCACTATATTCCATAAATGTAATCACCTTGTCGGGAGTAAACACGAAGCAATTCAAATCAGCCTCCACATCTTTATTCCAACTTTCAGTAATAGTTGTGCCCTCCATACGATGTCCTGTGCTATAATATATTCTCCACGTACCTACGATGTCATCTATGGTAATATTAGTCGTTGGTTTTACAGGAGCCTTATCGCTAAAAGTGATACTATCAACGTTGGCTGTTGGTATTTGGTTTATACATTTACCATTCTTCCAAAGGTTAATCTGCTGTGCCGAAGCCAAGGTAGAAGTCAGCACCAATGCTACTAAAGTAAAAAATAATTTCTTCATAATAACTTGAGTTTTAAGTTGATTCTACATTTTTAGAAAATTCGCTACTTATTATACAATTTATAGCTAATGCCACTTGCGGTACTAATAACGCATACGCCATGTGGCAACGAAGATAGAGGTACAGACAAAGAACCATTGCACAAAGCCTTTAACGAAACTGCTTTAGCACCATTTACATTATAAACCGCAATAGCTTCTTTGGCTTTTAAGCCGTTAATCGTCATTGTGCCATTACTAATACTAAAGACAACTGTCTTTTCATCAGCACCACCTTCCAAATTAATAGCTGTTTCCACATCATCTATCATCTCCACTCGTTGTACATCAGCAAGGGCGCATGTAATTTGCTCCTTGCCATCAACATACAACACAATTTCGGTATCAGATGTTTTAATTACCGGATGATGAGCAAAACTAAAACATACCTGTTCACCATTGCGCAACAATAACTTTGCGCCAGGTTCTGCTTGGCTAAAGTTTATAACTCCAGCCAATAATCCTAATAAAATAATTCGTAAATTCTTCATTGTCGTATTAGTTTTATGAATCAAATAATTGTGGCGTAACTACAATCCACTTTACAACTGCTTTATTTGGCAAATATAAAGCATTATCATCAAATAGCCAAATTATTTGCACAAAATAACATTAACACACAGCTACCAGCTTCGTCTTTTGTAAAATTTGCATCATCGTAAAACCACAGTTAAAATCAAATTAGGACAACAAGGAATAGTTCCCAGTGTCTACAATTCCAGTATGGTTCTTGTGATACTGTCTACAGAAATAGTTTATTAATCAAAAAAGTGTCTAGTAGAATCAAGAAAAGACAGAGTAAAATCAGGGGGAAAAAGTATCACGTGATACTTGCCCAAGTAATACGTGATACTTTGCAAAGTAATACGTGATACTTGCCCAAGTATTACGTATTACTTTTTTATGGGTATTTTACAATGAAAAAATGAATCCTTCAATAAACATTGGATAATTTTGATTGTAACTAACTGAAATATTGAATTACTTCATATGCTGAAGGGGGTATAGAATAGTACCACATGATAAACGTAAGAAGCATTATAATTAGTGACCTTCATCGTTTGAAACTGATTTTATCATGTTTTTTCGCAATGCTAAAACATGCACAAAAACATGCACAAATTTGCTTCAAAACTAAGAATTTAAGAGCAAAATACACTTTTGAGCACATAGCTTAAAAGTAGAATTAACAGGCTTAAATCTTTGATTATAAAACAATTAAAGGATGTATACTTCAAAACAAAATATACATCCTTTAATCGTTGTGGAGCTGGTGGGATTCGAACCCACGTCCGCACAAGGAAACCATACGCTTTCTACACGCTTATTCCAGCCTTTGGTTTTCGAGGCATGGCAAGACCTGGACCACCAACCATACCCTTATCTCCTAAATTTCACTCATGCATCGGAGCCTACACAAGCTATTTCCGATTGTCCTGCACCGCTTGACCCTCAGATTCGGAACAACATCCTTGGAGCGATGTCTCGTTCCATCACCTAGTGACGGAATAAAGCCAGTAATCTACTGTACTTCGATTAGGCAGCGAGAGCGTAATTGTTTTCGCCAATTAAATTTTATGTCCACTATGATTATGGAGATAGCCGACGAGTCTCCGCGTGCTTACGTACCATTTCATCTCGCCGTCAAATCCATGTCAACCCCAAGATTACGTAGATACGTGGATGCAAAGATATTCATTTCGCCATAAATAACCAAATAATTTAGCGTTTATTTGAATTATCTGTGTTTTTTTCTTACTTTTGCAACCACTAACACACCTAATAACCACTTAGTTAACTATCAAAGAGATTAAACCATAAACGATATGAAACAATTTCAACTTATTATCACTACCATGCTCTTCATGGCAGGACTCACTAACTATAGTCATGCTAAGAGCGAGTGGATTGACATTACTGAAGAGCGATTGGTAAACCCAGGGTTCGATGGCAACAGCAACAAAGGATGGACGTATGTTTCGAATGCAGGCTCGCAAGCTGTAAGATGCGAGTCGATGGAATTTTGGAACGGAACTTTCGATATATATCAAACTATATCATCGCTGCCCGCAGGACATTATAGGATGTCGGTGCAGTCGTATTATCGTTGTCAAGACAACAACAACGGTTATCCAAACTATACCGCTGGTACTGAAGATATTACCGCCTATATGTATGCTGGCAACACAAAGCAGAAACTGAAAAGCATCTATTCTTTCTATTTTACAGAAGTTCCTATGGATGGCACATGGAGTACATGGATTAACGGGCAAATGGTATTTTTCCCTAATACCATGGAGACAGCCACAAAGGCTTTTAGCGATGGAGCTTATCAAAATGCTATGGAATTCGACCATAATGGCGGCGACTTAAGATTAGGCTTGATAAACGAAGTGTTCACACAAAACAACTGGTGCATATTCGACAATTTCAAACTTGAGATATATGGTGAAGTTGTCGACATAGAAAAGATTGAGCTGAATGCTTTAAACAAAGAAATGATAGTGGGCGAAACCACAAAGCTAAATGCTACAGTTTTGCCTACTAACGCCACTTACTACGAACTGATATGGGAGAGTAGTAACAATGATGTGGCTACTGTTGATGCCAACGGAAATGTATCTGCCCGTGGCGAAGGTACTGCTATTATCTATGCCAAGAGTAAAAAGAATACTAATATAAAAGCATCATGTACTATAAGCGTTAAAGACAACCAAGCTAAGGCTGGCGAGCTCGTGATAAACGAGATTATGGCATCAAATGTTGACGAATTTGTAAGCCCAGCTTTCCAGTTTGATGGTTGGATAGAACTCTATAACCCTACCGACAAAGCTGTGGGAGTAAACAATTTATGGTTTAGCGACGATGCTACTAATAAAAAGAAATGGAGAGCACCTATAGATATGGGCGCCATTGCAGCCAAAGGCTATAAGGTGGTATGGATGGATAGCAACAAACTATGTCACACCAACGTAAACTTGAAACTAAAAATTGATGGCGGACAATTATTCATCAGCGACAATAATGGCAATATAGTATGCGAAGCTTCATATCCCGAAAGTATGGAGCGTATATCATATGCCCGCACTACAGATGGTGGAGAAGAATGGGCAAATACAGACACTCCAACACCTGGCAAGGCTAATACCACGGCAACTTTTGGCACAGCACAGTTGGAAGCACCAATAGTGAAAGAGGGATCAACGATATTCAAATCAAGCATGACGGTGAATGTAGAGATTCCTTTAGGATGCACTCTGAGATATACTACAGATGGAACATTGCCAACAATGGAAAACGGACGCACCAACAACTTAGGACGATTCACAGTTAAAGAAACAACAAACTACAGATTCCGTCTATATAAAAAAGGAATGATGGCAAGCCGTGTAACTTCACGCTCGTATATCAAGTGGGACAAAGACTACAAATTGCCAGTATTGGCTGTTGTCACCGACCCTAAATTCCTTTATGACGACTCATTGGGAGTATATGTGCAGGGTGTAAATGGAATACCTGGCAATGGAAAAAAGGAGCCTTGCAACTGGAATATGGATTGGGAACGCCCTGTAAACATGTCGTATATCAACGAGCAAGGCGATATGGTTTTCAATCAGGATGTAAATCTTGAGATGTGTGGAGGATGGAGCCGTGCATGGACTCCCCACTCTTTCAAACTAAAGGGCGAAAAAGAATTTGGCGGAAATAAGAACCTCAACTATCCATTCTTCTCTGCAAAACCTTATATCAGAAATCGCACTTTGCAGGTTCGTAATGGTGGTAACGACTACAATTGTCGTATCAAAGATGCTGCATTGGCTACAATAATGCAGACAGCAGGTTTCGATATCGACTTGCAGAGCTATCAGCCTGTTCATGAGTTTATCAACGGACAGTATATTGGTGTGCTCAACGTACGCGAACCAAACAACAAGCATTATGCCTATGCCAACTATGGCTATGACAATGAGATGATAGAGCAGTTTGAGATGGGACCTGATAGTGGATATGTGCAGAAGGAAGGAACTGGCGAATGCTATCAGAGATTGTATAATCTGTCGGCAGATGCTGCTAAAGCTAATACCTACGAGGAGATAAAGCAGATGTTGGATATCGACGAATATACCAATTATATGGCGGCATTGATGTATACAGGCGGTACAGACTGGCCTCAGAATAATATAAAAGGATTCACACTAAAGGAGGGAGGAAAGTTCCGCTTCGTTTCGTTCGACCTCGACTTTACCTTCAATACAAACGATCCATTCAACACCTTCGAAAGGAAGCAAAATTATACTTTCGATGAACTATACAATGGTTTGCCTCGTGTACAGCAAGAGATTAAGTTTGTTACCATATTCCTCAATATGCTTAACAATCAGGATTTCCGCAAGAAATTCATTGACACATACTGTTTGATGGGTGGTAGCGTGTTTGAACCACAACGTTGCAACGAAATCATAGACAGTTTGGCAACAAAGGTGCAACCAGAAATGGCTTTAAAGGGCGAAAGTCCTAACAATTCTGCTAATAGCTTGAAGGGAAGCCTCTATGACAGACTTGCTACAATGATAAATGCTCTAAAGAGCTATTGGCGAATGAAGCTTACCGAAGCAACACCTGTGGATGGCATATTAGCAAGCGACACCAAGGGTGCAAGAATAGAAATCAACGGAATTGATGTACCTACGGGCAAATTTAACGGCAAGCTATTTGCTCCTGTCACTATCAAGGCTGTGGCTCCGGCAGGATATAAGTTCGCAGGATGGAGAAGCGCTACAGAAACTGGTTCTACTATATTAGCACAATATAGCAACTGGAAATATTACGACAAGGGAAGTCTCGACAACACCAATTGGACAACATCACAATACAATGACAACAATTGGCAACAAGGCAAGGCTCCTTTGGGATATGGCAAAGACGGACTAAACACCACCATATCATATGGAAACAACAGCCGAAACAAATATCCTACTTACTATTTCCGACAGACCATAAACCTAACAAAAGCACCTAAAGCAGATAGTAAGGTTTATATGAATATCGTAGTCGACGATGGCTGCATCATATATGTGAATGGAAAGGAAGCTTACAGATATAACATGCCACAGGGCAATGTCAATTTCAACACAGTAAGTTCTACATATGCGCCAGGCAACCCAGACCATGCCACCATCAGCTTTGATGCGTCGCTACTTAAAAAAGGCAGCAACTTAATAGCGGTAGAAGTACACAACAACAGCATTACAAGTTCTGACATATATTGGGATGCCAAGATGGTTGCGACAATAGGCGAAGGCAATGACAATAGCAACTATAAATATGTTGAACCATCGATAGAAATGCCATCAAGTAGCTTTAACCTCGTGGCATGCTACGAGAAGATGGATAAGCAAATTGAAGAAGGATATACTCCTGTAAGAGTAAACGAGATAAGTGCAGCTAATGATATCTATGTAAATGAATATGGCAAAAAAGCCGACTGGGTGGAACTATACAACACCACCGACGAGGATATCAACGTGGAGGGAATGTATCTGAGCAACGATGCTAACAACCTAAAGCTCTGCACGCTTGATAAGGGAGAAAGCAATGCCAACACCATTATTCCTGCAAAAGGATATATGGTGGTATGGTGCGACAAGCAACCTTCAAGTATCGATCTTCACACTTCGTTCAAGCTCAGCGCTGGCGGAGGTATAGTAGCTCTAACTTCAGCCGACGAATCATGGACAGACTCGATATGCTACCCTGCCCACGATGGCTACCAATCTATAGGTCGCTATGCAGATGGTGCACAATCGGTATACTTGTTCCACACTCCAACTATCGGCAAAGCTAACCGCATGAGCGAATATACACAAAAGATTGCAGAACAAACATCAGGTGTAACAAACCTCGTTGCCCTTAATACCAACAACATAACTATACGCATGGCAGCAGGAGCACTTGTTGTAAGAACTAAAGCTCGCAAGGCAAGAATTGAGATATTCACCCTAAGCGGTCAAAAGGTTACCGAGGCAAATATGAGCATAAACAATGGCTACGGTATGCTTTCAGCTTCGCAACTATATCATGGATGCTTCATTGCAAAAGCTACAGATAGTAATGGCAAGGTGGCAACCTGCAAGTTTACGAAATAACGACATAAACATTTAACAATTACATTATAATTAAGCGACCTCTTCTTTTGTTTTACGAAGAGGTTGCTTTTTATTTATACGCTGGCGAACACTTTTTTCAATAAAAAATGCGTAACTTTGCAACATTTTAAGGAAAAACGAGTTTATACTAATATAATATTAAGGTATATATCTAAATACAAAGATGAAAAAGTCTATAATAATATCAGCATTGTTTGCACTATTCTCGCTATCTACATTCGCCCAGTCAATGATGACCGACGACCAGGTGATGCAGTTTATCGTTAAAGAGCATGAAGATGGTTCGTCACAATCTCAGATTGTGACCAAGCTCATGCAACGTGGTGTAGACATACAGCAGATACGCCGAGTAAAAAGCAAATATGAGCGTGAGATGAAACAAGATGGTCTTGGCGTTTCGAAGCAGAATGCAGAACAGAGCAACAACCGTTTGAGAAAAAACAACGGTAAGACTAAAGACGACGTCACTGACAACAAGACAAAAACTCCTATCACTGATAAGGAGACAGCCACCACTAAGCGTGTGCAGAACCTTCCAAAATGGCAAAAGGAATACGACGAAACGAGCGATGAGTTCACAGCTATGCAGGGTGAACTCAACGGAATATTGCCTGTAGATACAGCAGAATGGATAAACCAACTGTTGCAGGAAAAAGAAAAGGAAAGAAAGAAAGTGTTTGGTCGCGACATCTTCAACAACAAAGAGTTGTCGTTTGAGCCAAATATGAATATCGCTACACCTCAGAACTATCGTCTCGGTCCTGGCGACGCAGTATTTGTAGACATATATGGTGCTTCACAAAAATCTATTGAAGCAACAGTATCTCCAGATGGCGATATCAACATCGAAGGCTTCGGACCTGTACAGGTGAGCGGACTCACCGTGGCTCAAGCTAACGCAAAGCTTCGCTCTACTTTGGGTGCACGATATAGCAGCAGCAAGATAAAGCTCAGCGTGGGTCAGACAAAGACTATCATGGTAAACGTGATGGGCGAGGTAACTGTACCTGGCACATACACCCTCTCAGCCTTTGCAACAGTATTCCATGCCCTATACATGGCTGGCGGAACCAACGACCTTGGTACTCTGCGTAATATTAAGGTATATAGAAACAATAAGCTCGTTTCTGTAGTCGACATCTACGACTATATCCTCAACGGTAAGTTGACAGGCAACGTGCGTTTGGCAGACAACGATGTTATCGTAGTTGGACCTTACGACTGCTTGGTAAACATCACCGGTAAGGTTAAGAGACCTATGTTCTACGAAATGAAGCGCAACGAGAGCATGAGCTCGCTGCTGAAATATTCTGGTGGTTTTACAGGCGATGCCTATACAAAATCGGTTAGAGTGGTAAGAAAGACCGGCAAAGAATACTCTGTATTCAATGTCAACGAGTTTGACATGTCGTCATTTCATATTGCCGATGGCGACTCTGTAAGCGTAGACTCTATATTGCCACGATATGAGAACACTGTAGAAGTGAAAGGTGCAGTATTCCGCCCAGGTATGTATCAACTTGGCGAACATGTCAATAGCGTACGCACACTCATTGAACAAGCTGATGGTATGACCGAGCAAGCTTTCACCAACCGTGGTGTCATGCATAGAATGAAGGCCGACCGCACACTCGAAGTATTGAGCGTAGACCTTGGTGGCATTATGAGTGGCAAGGTTGCCGACATTCCTTTGAGAGAAAACGACGTATTGTTTGTTCCTACACGTCAGGATGCTATGGTAGAACGTACCATCACCATCCATGGCGAGGTGCAATATCCTGGTATATATAAGTATGCAGACAATGAGACCATCGAAGACTTCATTCTTCAGGCTGGTGGACTCACCGAATCTGCTTCTACCACAAAGGTAGACGTGTCACGCCGAGTTAACAATCCAAAGGCAATAGCTTGCGACTCTGTGATTGCTAAAACTTACAGTTTTGCATTGAAAGATGGCTTCGTTGTTGATGGCGAGCCAGGCTTTGTGCTCATGCCTTATGATGAGGTGTATGTAAGAAAGAGCCCAGGATATAGCACACAACAGAATGTAAGCGCAGAGGGCGAAGTGATGTTTGCCGGCACTTATACTCTTAGCCGTCGCAATGCTCGACTCAGCGATCTCTTTAAGAAAGCAGGCGGTAGCACCGACCTTGCTTATATCAAGGGAGCTCGACTAATGCGTAAAGCCAATGAGGCAGAAAAGGCTCGTATGGAGGCTGTATTAATGATGCAACAGGAGCAGCAACAGAAGAACCTATTGCAACTTGCAGCCAGCAGCAATAATGCATCTGCTATTACTCAGACAGCTAAAGATGCAACTAAGGAAGAACTTAAGAAATTCTCTGTACCTGAGGAATATCCTGTAGGTATCGACCTCGCTGAAGCATTAAAGAATCCAGGTTCTGATGCCGACATGATTCTTCGTGACGGCGACCGCCTCATCGTTCCTCAATATAATGGTACTGTTAAGATTAATGGTGCTGTGATGTATGCCAACACCGTGGCTTACGAAAAGGGCAAGCGCATATCAAGCTATATAGACGAAGCTGGTGGCTTTGCATCCGACGCCAACAAGAGCCGTGCATATATCATATATATGAATGGTAAGGTAGCAAAGGTTGGTCATGGGGCCAAGGTTCAGCCTGGTTGCGAGATTGTAGTACCAACCAAGATGAAGCGTAAGATGACAGTTGCCGAAACCATGAGCATGGGTAGCAGCATCTCAAGCATCGCAGCCATGATTGCTACTATTGCAAACTTGAGCAAGTAAGCTTTACGAATTGTACACCTCAACAATAAAAAGCAAAGACGTATGAAGTATCCTATAGGCATACAAAACTTTGAAGACTTAAGGCTCAACAACTATAAATATATTGATAAAACAAAATATATTTACAAGCTAACGGATGAAGGTAAATACTACTTTCTAAGTCGTCCAAGACGATTTGGCAAGAGCTTACTTATATCCACAATAGAGGCTTATTTCCAAGGCAAAAGAGAACTCTTCGACGGACTGGCTATACAGCAAGAGGAAAAAGAATGGAATAGTTATCCCATTCTACACATAGACCTCAATACTGCCAATTTCCGCGAAGAAGACAGCCTTTATACCCTACTCAATGACTATCTATGCCAATGGGAAAGCGTATATGGCACAAGAGAATCGGAAAAAACGCTTGCACTTCGCTTTAAGGGAATAATAGAAAGGGCTGCCGAGAAAGAGGGACGCAATGTGGTGATTCTTATTGATGAATACGACAAGCCTATACTGCAGACTCTACGCAACCCTGAGTTGCAAGAGAAACACCGCAACCAGCTGAAAGCCTTCTACTCTGTACTAAAGACGCAAGATAAATATATCAAATTTGCCTTTATCACCGGTGTCACCAAGTTTGGAAAGGTTAGCGTGTTTAGCGACTTGAACAACTTGACAGATATATCAATGGACAACCGCTATGTAGCAATCTGCGGTTTGACAGAAGAAGAGCTTGCAACAAACTTCAAGCAAGGTATCGAAGAGTTAGCCAAGACTTACGGAGATACAATAGAAGAAACTATCGCAAAGCTAAGAGAACGATACGATGGATATCATTTTGAGGAACACACCATAGGTATATACAATCCATTCAGCGTGCTCAATGCCATGTCAAGAAAACAATACAAAGACTATTGGTTTGAGACTGGAACTCCTACATTCCTCGTAGACTTGCTAAAGATGCACAACTATCGATTACAAAATCTAACCACAGAACGTGTATCGAGCGATGTCATCAATAGCATAGACTCTATGTCGACAAATCCAATACCTGCGATTTATCAAAGTGGCTATCTCACGATAACTGGCTACGATGAGAGATTCAAGAAATATTTGCTTGGCTTCCCAAACAAAGAAGTAGAAGAAGGATTCATCAATTTCTTGCTACCTCTATATTCTTCTGCAGGAGCCGACTCGCCATTCATAGTAGATGAGTTTGTTCATGATGTGGAGGCAGGAAAACCAGAGCAATTCATGCAACGTATGAAAGCCTTTTTTGCCGACACCAGCTATCAAGTGGTAGGCAATGCTGAGCTATATTTTCAGAATGCGATGTACTTGGTTTTCAAAATGATGGGATTCTACACGCAGGTTGAACGACCAACAAGCGATGGACGTATAGATGCGATTATCCAAACAGCAGACTATATCTACATCATAGAATGCAAACTCGACGGTTCTGCCGACGAAGCATTGAAACAAATTGCCACCAACCACTATGACGCACCATTCGCTATGGACAAACGTAAGTTGATAAAAATAGGTATCAACTTCAGTAGCGAGACACGTGGAGTGGAAAGTTGGGAAATAGAAGAATAAAAGTATCAACAAAAGATTCATAATAAAGCGTATGAAAGAAATAGATATCATAAAATATATAAAAATAGTATTTTCAGACAAGAAGGCTTTGTTTACATCAATATTGTCAGCAGGTCTTATTGGCATAGTTGTAGCTTTAAATACCCCAAAATCTTATACTTCAAGTGTAGTTCTTGCACCTGAATTATCTTCAAGTATGTCTATGTCTGGTGGTATAAGTGATATCGCTTCTATGGTAGGTATAGACCTAGGCGGTGCATCTGGTGGAATGGATGCAATATACCCTCAAATTTATCCAGAAATTTTTGCTTCTAACGACTTTGTACTTTCTCTTTTTAATATAAAAGTTAGGACATTAGAAGATAATACAGAAAAAACATATTTTAATCATCTCACAGAAGACCAAAAAATTCCATTTTGGTCATACCCTGGGATATGGATCAGTTCTTTATTATCCAACGAAGAAAATAGTAAAAAGGAGCCTTTAAATCCATTTAAACTTACAAAAAAAGAAACAGGGGTTTGCAATGAAATAAAGAAGAATATATCATGTTTTCTTGAAAAAGAAACTAGTGTAATAACAATATCGGTAACAGATATTGATCCGCAAGTTGCAGCTATTATGGCTGATACTGTTCAAAACAGACTCCAAGCCTATATTTTAGCTTATCGAACAAAAAAAGCAAGAAACGACTTAGAATTTGCAGAGAATTTCCTTCACGAGTCTAAAGCAAAATACGAGAAAGCTAGACAAAAATACGCATCTTTCTCCGATAGTAATAGCGACTTGCTTTTACAATCATACAAGTTGGCTCAAGAGGATTTGGAAAATGACATGCAACTAAAATATAATGTTTATAGCCAAGCAGAACAACAAGTAAATACTGCGAGACTTAAATTACAAGAACGTACTCCCGCATTTACCATTATACAAAATTCTACTGTACCAATACTTGCATCAAGTACACCACGTATATTAATTGTAGTATTTTTTATTTTTATAGGTATATTATTTGATAGTATTTGGGTATTATACCTAAAGAAATTATTGGCAAATAAACTATAAGTTAATAACTATGATATATTCATTACCATATTTGCTATTCTTAGCAATTTTAATGGTATGTGCATTTTTGACGTGGAATTATAAAGATAATATAAAAGTACAACATTCCACGATTATAGTATCAATAGTATTGGTACTATTGTTTTTCGGTCTTAGAGGTTTTTGCTTCTACGACTGGAATTCCTATTATCCATTATTTATCAACAAGACATGGAGCAATTTTTTTCATCCACAACTAGGTTCACAATCTACCGAACCTGGATTTACAATATTATTGCTAACATGTAAAAGTATATGGAACAATTACCATTTCTTTGTATTTGTTTGCACTATTATTAATACTGCACTTCTATATAGATTTTTGAGTAAAAGAACTAATAATATTCCTATGGGACTAGTAGTGTGTATAAGTATGGGTGGACTATATTTATATACAGACTTAATGAGAAATGCTATCTCTATATTAATATTTATAAACTCCATAGAGTACATAGAGAAGAAAAAGCCAATACCATATTTTGTACTATGTCTGTTAGCCTGTACTTTTCATTCCACTGCAGTACTTTACATTCCATTATATTTTATATTAAACAAAAAAATAAACAAATGGCTATTTATTAGTATTTTTGCAGTAGGAAATATAATTCTACTATTGAAAATTTCTGTTTTAATGAGTATAATATCACTCGTTGCAAGTTTTATCAATCCAGAACTAGAAGCACACATAAACGCATATACAAAACTCATGCATGAAGAGGGCTTCCAAATTAGTATTGGATACTTGGAGCGTTTGTTCACAGGAATAATGGTCATTATATATATCAACAAGTTAAGGAAAGTAAGAGCAAATAATGATATTTTCATCAATAGCTTATTGCTATATTTCATCATGTTCTTTTTCTTTAGTGAATTTAAGACACTTAGTCTGCGTCTATCACTGTTGTTCAGTTTTGCATATTGGACACTTTGGACAGACTTACTAAAATGTATAACCATTAGAAGCAACAAGTACTTGTTCGCAGCATTCATATCAATTTATTGTCTATTCAAAATGTATGGTTCAACAAATAATCCAATTGCAAAATATGATGCTATTTATTGGAATGACGAACCTTATCATTTAAGAAAAATATACCACTATCAACATTTCAACGACAAATAGTCTATGAGTTTGAAAGAGAATTTCATATATAGCGTTATTCTAACATCGGCAAATTATGTTTTTCCGATGTTAGTATTTCCATACATCTCGCGTGTTTTGGGAGTAGAAAACGTAGGTATATGCAACTTTATTGATAGCATAGTAAACTATTTTGTGTTATTTTCTATGATGGGTATCGCTTCTCTTGGTATAAGAGAAATTGCATCGTGCAACAACAAGCAAGAAAGAAATATTGTTTTTTCAAGTCTTATATTACTAAATGCTATTTTTACTTTTATTGCAATTGTAGGCTTAATTGTAGTAACATACACGGTAAAAGAAGTGGCACAATATAAGTCATTAATGTATGTTGGCGTATTAAAACTCATTAGCAATTTTTTATTGCTCGAATGGTTATATAAAGGACTGGAAGATTTCAAATATATAACAAAAAGAACCCTTGTAGTAAAATGCATTTACGTGTTATCTATATTTATTTTTGTAA
>ERZ1026854.171-NODE-171-length-48457-cov-5.333767_pt1 | contig 48457 bp, 40 predicted proteins | sample MGYA00380157_ERZ1026854 | MGnify/ENA primary metagenome ERZ1026854 (study PRJEB33269, sample SAMEA4719793) | human gut metagenome | biome: human-associated habitat; feature: organic feature; material: feces | place: Cameroon | collected 2013-10 ... | reverse complement strand
AGCGTCAGATGTGTATAAGAGACAGCTCCAAGCCAGGCTGTTAAATTAGTAGAGGAATTAAAACCGTTAGTAGTAAGCGATGATGTAGAAGTTGTTTACTGTGTACCTGCAATCGACATCGTACCTGTTGTTGAGGCTGTAAAAGGAACCAACGTAGCAGTAGGTGCTGAGAACATGTACTATGAAGAGAAAGGCGCTTACACCGGAGAGATCGCTCCTGAGATGTTAGTTGACGCTGGCGTAAAATACGTTATCATCGGTCATTCCGAGAGACGTGACTACTTCAAAGAGTGCGACTGCATGTTAAATAAGAAAGTGAAAAAAGCTTTCGAGCATAACTTAACTCCAATCCTTTGCTGTGGTGAGACATTAGAGCAGAGAGAGATGGGAATCACTTTAGACTGGATCCGTATGCAGATCAAATCTGACTTAAAAGACGTTACTGCAGAGCAGGTTGCTTCTATGGTAATCGCATATGAGCCGATCTGGGCTATCGGAACAGGAAAAACAGCAACAACTGAGCAGGCAGAGGAAGTCTGCAAGGCAATCCGTGACTGCATCAAAGAAGTATATGGTGCTGACACAGCAGAGAAAGTTCGTATTCAGTACGGCGGATCTGTAAATGCAGGTAATGCAGCAGAGCTGTTTGCACAGCCTGACATTGATGGTGGTTTAGTTGGTGGAGCTTCCTTAAAAGCTGATTTCGGTAAAATCGTAAACTATAAATAAATCATAATCAGGTTAAGGGGATTCTCTCTGGGAGTGAAAACAGAAAGGATCCCCTTTTCCCTTGATAAGTACAGAAAATGTGGAAAATATGAAGAAGAAAATAACTCGGATCCTGGTGTGCATTCTAATTGTAGTGTGTGTCTGGAATGTGTCTGCAAGAGTATTTAACCAGACAGGAAAAATGGATTCGGAATATAAAGAAAATAATGCAAATGCAAGAGCACAGAGGTCTGACGGACAGAATGTAACATTAGAAGATGTTTTGCCGGAAACAGAGGCATCCATGCAGTCCGGGGGCTCAGATATTGGACTAAAAAATGAGAATATAGCAGTTAATTCAGGAAATTTATCGGATCAAAATGAAAAAAACGATGAAAAAATGGATGCTGATGAAAAGATAGAAACGGAGCAGGCAAATCAGAGATCAGAAAGTACGGATGATAATGATAGTGCGGATAGCCTGATCACAGATGATAAGACTGCAGCAGACGAAAATACAGAAGATCCCTGTGAATATGAAATGGGATATATTTTCCTGGGAGATTCCAGATTTTACCTGATGAATGAGGAATGCAAAATAGAAGATGTACCGAATTTTTTTGTAGTATCCTGTCCGGGAATGGGATATGCATGGCTGGCGGATACGGCATTTCCGAAAGTACAGTCGCTGCAGAGACAGCATACGGAAATCAAAAACTGGGTAGTTATCTGCGGACTTGGGGTTAATGACCTGACGTCCATAAGATCATATCTGAATAAATACCGGAAATGGCCGGCGAGTTCCAAACTTTATTTATTATCAGTCAATCCGACAAAATCCGGAGCACCGGCAAGATGCAATAACCAGAGAATCGAGGCATTCAACAGCCGTCTTAAAAAGGTTGAAAATGCTACATATATAGATAGCTATCGGTATCTGACAAGGCTTGGATACGGTACAAAGGGTGATGGCATACATTATGATGCCTCTACATATTGGGCAATCTATTCCTATGTATTAGAACAGCTTAACAAAAATACAGGTGGAGAGCCGGTGACAGAAACAGAATGCCAGTCAAAGGCAAAGAAACTGGAGGATCAGTTGAGTCAGAAAAACTATTGAAAACAAATGAGGTTATCAGTATAATGGTTCTGGATTAGGAGAATCGTATACTTTTGATAAATGGAAAGAGAATAGAAAGTGAGGAAACAAAAAATGAGTAAGAAACCTACCGTATTAATGATTTTAGACGGATTTGGACTGAATGAGAAAACAGAGGGAAATGCAGTAGCACAGGCAAAGACACCGGTAATCGACGGACTTATGAAAGATTATCCATTTGTAAAAGGAAATGCAAGTGGTCTTGCAGTTGGACTTCCGGACGGACAGATGGGTAACTCAGAAGTAGGACATTTAAATATGGGTGCTGGAAGAATCGTATACCAGGAGCTGACAAGAATCACAAAAGAGATCAATGATGGTGATTTCTTCAAAAATCAGGCATTATTAGATGGTATGGAAAATGTAAAGAAAAACGGTTCTGACCTTCATTTATACGGACTGTTATCCAACGGTGGTGTACACAGCCACATCACACACCTTTTCGGTCTGCTTGAAATGGCAAAAAAAGAGGGTGTCGAGAATGTATATGTTCACTGTTTCTTAGACGGACGTGACACAGCTCCGACTTCCGGCAAAGAATTTATCGAAGAGTTAGAAGCTAAGATGAAAGAGATTGGTGTTGGTAAGATTGCATCCATTTCCGGACGTTATTATGCAATGGATCGTGATAACAGATGGGATCGTGTGGAGAAAGCATACAAAGTGCTGACCACAGGTGAAGGAGAGACAGCAGAGAGCGCAGTGACAGCAATGGAAGCATCTTATGCAAAAGATGTAACAGATGAGTTCTTTGTTCCGACTGCAATCACGGAGAATGGTAAGCCAATCGCAACGATCAAAGATAACGATACAGTTATTTTCTTTAACTTCCGTCCTGACCGTGCGCGTGAGATCACAAGAACGTTCTGTATGGATGATTTCGACGGATTTGACCGCGGTGCAAGAAAGAACGTAAAATATATCTGCTTTACAGAGTACGATGTGACGATCCCGAACAAAGAAGTTGCATTTAAGAAAGTAGAACTGAAAAATACATTTGGTGAATATTTAGCAGCACATGATATGACTCAGGCAAGAATCGCCGAGACAGAGAAATATGCACATGTTACCTTCTTCTTCAACGGTGGTGTGGAGGAGCCAAACAAAGGTGAGGACCGTATCCTTGTAAAATCTCCAAAAGTAGCAACCTACGATTTACAGCCGGAGATGAGTGCACCGGAAGTATGTGATAAATTATGTGCAGCAATCCGTTCTGAGAAATATGATGTCATCATCATCAACTTCGCAAACCCGGATATGGTTGGACATACCGGAATCTTAGATGCTGCGATCAAAGCAGTTGAGACCGTGGATACCTGTGTTGGAAAAGCAGTTGAGGCATTAAAAGAAGTAAACGGACAGATGTTCATCTGTGCTGACCACGGAAATGCAGAGCAGCTTGTAAACTACGAGACAGGTGAGCCGTTAACTTCCCACACAACCAACCCGGTTCCATTTATCCTGGTAAATGCAGATCCTTCCTACACATTAAAAGAGGATGGATGTCTTGCTGATATCATTCCGACTCTGATCGAGCTGATGGGAATGGAGCAGCCGGCAGAGATGACAGGAAAATCTTTACTGATCAGAAAATAACAGAGCAATATAAAATAGCCGGATAAAAAGATGCCACAGACTGGTGTATTTATTTTGGACAGACAGGTAATTGTCGTTTAAAAAAATATCAGTTTGTGGCATTTTTCGTAAAATTTCATGTCAGAAAGAAATGGAAAAACCTGGAATAAGAGTATATAAACAAAAATATAAGTGTTGCTTATAATATAATAAAAACTATACAAAAATACTAATAAAAAGAACTGATTTTTCTATATTGTGGATTTAGGTGCATATGGGCAAAATCATTGACTTTCCAAAAGACTATGTATTATAATTTTTGAGTAACATCAGAAAATGATATGGTGTTCATAACACCGGAAAAGAGGACAAAGAGGATGAGTAGCAAAGTATTTCAGCCAATTAAAGAGGGAAAAGTACGTGAAGTGTATGATAACGGCGACAGCCTGATCATTGTAGCGACAGACAGAATTTCTGCCTTTGATCATATTTTGAAAAATAAAGTCACAAAAAAGGGTGCGATTCTGACTCAGATGTCTAAATTCTGGTTTGATTTGACAAAAGACATCGTGCCAAATCATATGATTTCTGTTGACATAAAAGATATGCCGGAATTTTTCCGGGAAGATAGATTTGACGGCAACAGCATGATGTGCAAAAAATTAGAGATGCTTCCAATCGAGTGCATTGTCCGTGGATACATCACAGGAAGTGGATGGGAGAGCTACAAAGAAAACGGTACAGTATGTGGTATCAAGCTGCCGGAGGGATTACAGGAGTCTGATAAACTGCCTGAACCGATTTTTACACCGAGTACGAAAGCTGAGATTGGTCTGCATGATGAGAATATCTCATTTGAGCGCTGCAGAGAGATCTTAGAGAAAGAGTATCCGGGAAAAGGTGCTTCCTATGCAGATCAGATCAAAGATTATACGATCGCTTTATATAAAAAGTGTGCAGAATATGCATTGACGAAGGGGATCATCATTGCAGATACCAAATTTGAGTTTGGTTTAGATGAAAACGGAAATGTTGTATTAGGAGATGAGATGCTCACACCGGACAGTTCCAGATTCTGGCCGTTAGAGGGTTACAAACCGGGACAGGGACAGCCGTCTTTTGATAAACAGTTTGTAAGAGACTGGTTAAAAGCCAATCCGGACAGCGACTATCTGTTACCGGATGATGTCATCGAGAAGACAGTAGATAAATACAAAGAGGCATATGAGCTTTTGACAGGTAAGAAATTTGCATAGTGGAAAAATCCTCTGCTCACTAATGGGCAAATTTTACAAAGTAAAATTGCATTTTTCTTTGAAAAACAAGGAGAAAAATCCTCTCCTCGCCATGGAGTTCGGATTTTGCTTCGCAGAACAAGGAGGATTTTATGGATAATAACAGAACCATGAAAAATGCACCATGGCAGACAAATGGCGAGAGCGGTCTGCATGAAGAGTGTGGTGTGTTCGGAATGTACGACTTTGATGGCGGAGACGTTGCGTCTACGATTTATTATGGTCTTTTCGCATTGCAGCATCGTGGACAGGAGAGTTGTGGTATTGCAGTCAGCGAGACAAACGGACCAAAGGGAAAAGTGACCTCATACAAAGGCATGGGACTGGTCAATGAGGTATTCACACAGGATAATTTAGAGCCTATGCATGGCGATATCGGTGTCGGACATGTCCGTTATTCGACGGCAGGAGCTTCTACCCGCGAGAATGCACAGCCTTTGGTTCTTAATTATGTAAAAGGAACACTTGCACTCGCACACAATGGAAATCTGATCAATGCGATGGAGCTGCGCAAGGATTTAGAGTATACCGGAGCGATTTTCCAGACGACGATCGATTCTGAGGTCATTGCGTATCATATTGCGCGTGAGCGTTTAAATTCAAAAAGTGTGGAAGAGGCAGTGGGACGGGCATGCCAGAAGATCAAAGGTGCATTTGCACTGGTTGTGATGAGTCCGAGAAAATTAGTTGGAGCGCGCGATCCATACGGTTTTAAACCACTTTGTATTGGAAAACGTGACAATGCCTATATTTTAGCATCTGAGACTTGTGCATTAGATACGATCGGTGCAGAGTATGTCCGTGATGTTTTGCCGGGAGAAATTGTTACGATCACACCGGAGGGCGGTATCCAGTCTGATCTTTCGTTAGCATTGCCAAAAGAAAAAGAGGCGCGCTGTATTTTTGAATATATTTATTTTGCAAGACCGGACAGCCATATTGATGGAGTGAGCGTCTATGCATCCAGAATCAAGGCGGGACGTTTCCTTGCCATGGATTCACCGGTAGATGCGGATCTTGTCGTAGGCGTTCCGGAGTCAGGTAATGCGGCAGCACTCGGTTATTCCTTACAGTCGGGGATTCCGTATGGCACTGCATTTGTGAAGAATGGTTATGTCGGAAGAACATTTATCAAGCCAAAACAAAGCAGCAGAGAGTCTAGTGTGCGTGTGAAGTTAAATGTTTTAAAAGAAGCGGTGGACGGAAAACGTATCATTATGATTGATGATTCCATCGTCCGTGGTACAACGTCAGACCGTATCGTAAAAATGCTGCGCGATGCCGGAGCAACAGAGGTACATGTAAGAATCAGTTCCCCACCATTTTTATGGCCGTGTTACTTTGGAACAGACATTCCGGAGAGAGAGCAGCTTATTGCATACAACCGTTCCATCGAAGATATCCGTAAGATCATCGGCGCAGATTCTCTGGGATATCTTGGAATTGAGCGCTTAGAGGAGATGGTTGGTGGATTAAATATCTGTAAGGGCTGCTTTACAGGTACCTATCCGATGGAGCCGCCAAAAGAGGATATCCGCGGCGATTTTGAGCGATAGATAATTATCTGACGATAAAACAATATTAAGGAGAATAGAAATGAGTACAGACAGATATACAAGTCCGTTATCTGAGCGTTATGCCAGCAAGGAGATGCAGTATATTTTTTCACAGGATAAAAAATTCCGTACCTGGAGAAAGTTATGGATCGCATTAGCTGAGACAGAGATGGAGTTAGGACTTTCCGAGAATGGAAAGCCGGTCATTACAAAAGAACAGATCGACGAGTTAAAGGCACATGCTGAGGACATCAATTATGATGTAGCAAGAGAGCGCGAAAAATTGGTCCGTCATGATGTTATGAGTCATGTGTATGCGTATGGACAGCAGTGTCCGAAAGCTGCAGGAATCATTCATCTTGGAGCAACCTCCTGCTATGTTGGAGATAATACCGATATTATTTTAATGCGGGAAGCATTGGAACTGGTTCACAAAAAACTGGTCAATGTTATCGCAGAGCTTGCGAAATTTGCAGGTACTTACAAAAATCTGCCGACACTTGCATTTACTCATTTCCAGCCGGCACAGCCGACGACTGTTGGAAAACGTGCAACATTGTGGGCACAGGAATTTATCATGGATCTTGAGGACTTAGAGTATGTCATGGGATCTTTAAAACTGCTTGGTTCAAAGGGAACAACCGGAACACAGGCAAGCTTCTTAGAGTTATTTGACGGAGATCAGGAGACGATTGATAAGATTGATCCGATGATTGCAGCAAAGATGGGATTTAAAGAATGTTATGCAGTTTCCGGACAGACTTATTCCAGAAAAGTAGATACACGCGTTGCTAATATTCTTGCAGGAATCGCTGCAAGTGCACATAAGATGTCAAATGATATCCGGTTATTACAGCATTTAAAAGAAGTGGAAGAACCATTTGAAAAGAATCAGATCGGATCTTCTGCCATGGCATATAAACGCAATCCGATGCGTTCCGAGCGTATCGCGTCCTTATCACGTTATGTCATGATTGACGCCTTAAATCCGGCAATCACTTCTGCAACACAGTGGTTTGAGCGTACTTTAGACGATTCTGCAAACAAGAGACTTTCCATTCCGGAAGGATTTCTTGCAATTGATGGTATCTTAGACCTGTGCTTAAACGTAGTGGATGGATTGGTTGTATATGATAAAGTCATTACCAAACATTTAATGGCAGAGCTTCCATTTATGGCAACCGAGAACATTATGATGGATGCTGTAAAGAATGGCGGCAACCGTCAGGAATTACACGAGAAGATCCGTACCTTATCCATGCAGGCAGGAAAAACTGTCAAAGAGGAAGGAAAAGACAACAATCTGCTTGAACTGATTGCTGCAGATCCTGAGTTTAATCTGACATTAGAGGCACTTCAGGCAACTATGGATCCATCGAAATATGTTGGACGTGCACCGATTCAGGTAGATAAATTCATTGCAAATGTGGTTAAACCGATCTTAGATGCCAATGAGGCAGAACTTGGTGTGAAAGCTGAGATCAATGTATAATAACAGATCATAACATGACCTGTATCAGCAATTTGCTGATACAGGTTTTTTTGTTACAATTTTGCTGTTTTGTCACTTACGAAAACGATAGAATCCTGTTACAATCAAAGTATCATAAATATTGGAAAAGGAGAAGGTTATTATGGCAAACAGAATTATGTTAAACGAAACATCTTACCACGGAGCAGGAGCGATCGAAGAGATCGCAACGGAGGCAAAGGCGCGTGCTTTCAAAAAAGCATTTGTATGTTCTGATCCGGATCTGATCAAATTTGGTGTTACAAAGAAGGTAACGGATATTCTTGACAAAAATGGACTTGCTTATGAAATTTATTCAGATATCAAGGCAAACCCTACGATCCAGAATGTACGGCATGGTGTTGAGGCATTTAAAAAAGCGGGAGCTGATTACCTGATCGCAATCGGTGGAGGATCTTCCATGGATACCTCAAAAGCGATCGGAATCATTATTGCTAATCCGGAATTTGAAGATGTCAGAAGTCTTGAGGGGGTTGCACCTACGAAAAAACCATGTGTACCGATCATTGCAGTACCTACGACCGCCGGTACGGCAGCAGAGGTTACGATCAATTATGTTATCACGGATGTGGAGAGAAAGAGAAAATTCGTCTGCGTTGATCCTCATGATATGCCTGTCATTGCGATCGTGGATCCGGATATGATGTCTTCCATGCCAAAAGGACTGACAGCTTCCACCGGTATGGATGCCCTGACACATGCGATCGAGGGATATACAACCAAAGCTGCATGGGAAATGACAGATATGTTCCATCTGAAAGCGATTGAAATTATTTCCAGATCCCTGCGTGATGCAGTTGACAACAAGAAAGAGGGACGTGAGGGAATGGCACTTGGACAGTATATTGCCGGAATGGGATTTTCTAATGTAGGTCTTGGAATCGCTCATTCCATGGCTCATACCTTAGGTGCTGTTTATGATACACCACATGGCGTTGCATGTGCCATGATGCTTCCAATCGTTATGGAGTACAATGCGGACTGTACCGGAGAGAAATACCGTGAGATCGCCCGTGCAATGGGAGTCAAAGGTGTGGACGATATGTCTGTGGAGGAATATCGTAAAGCAGCAGTTGATGCCGTACAGAAACTTTCTGTTGATGTGGGAATCCCGACAAAACTTGAGGCATTAAAAGAAGAAGATCTCGATTTCCTTGCAGAATCTGCTCATGCAGATGCATGTGCTCCGGGTAACCCGAAAGATGCAAGTGTAGAAGATCTGAAGAATCTTTTCCGCAAACTGATGTAATTGCAGCGGTGAAATAAAAGAAAACCTTTCAGGCATAATTGTTTTGCCTGGAAGGTTTTTTTGTAACAAAAATGTTTATGAATGTAACATTTCCTTGCATTAAACCAACCCGTATTTATGAAATACAGTCTGCAGTTCTTCCGGCATGGCAGAGGCAAGGGCATGTGCGAGTTCTTCGGCAGAACATTTGCGATAGCCAAGCACCCATTGTACGGTCATATAAATGGAACCCTGGCAGTACATTTCTAACTGAAACTGCAGCTGACGGGAAAGTCTGCACGCCATGCGTGTCTCAAGCTGTTCGGTGTAAAATGCACAGATCAGTTGAAAATCATGATCTCTCAGACAATTCTGATCGTCATTTTTAAAAGCTGCTTTAAAAAAGAGCTTTTCCTGCTGGATATAATGAAATTTATTCACCAGTCCTTCATATACAGTTTTCCCTTCACCCATATGTTCGAAAGATTCCAGTAAAATTTTATCAAAATACCAGTTGATAAGGTCGTACTTATCCTTAAAATTCCGGTAAAAGGTCTGACGTGTCACGCCGCAGGTGTCTACGATCTCCGTGACAGTGATCTTTTCTACGGAGGCTGATCTCATGCATTCTTTCATTGCGGCAGCAAGTTTGTATTTGATGGTTTCGTTAGTTTTGTGTTCTGATGGCATGGGAAAATCGCTTTCTTTTGGAGGTGTGATTAGTTGGTGTTGGTCTGTATTTTATTTGGCACTGCTCATAGCTTAATATATTATACCATACATGCTTAGGAACAAAGCGAATTTATAGAGATTTTATAAAGTGGTATTTTAAGAAAAAACAACTTGTTAACACATGCATACAAGTTGTATGCTGAATGTATAGAAAACGTGGTTAACATTTGAAAGGAGAAGGGATAATGAGTAACGCAAAGCAGACGATTGAAACCGGAAAAGCGGTACTTGGTATTGAATTCGGTTCAACCAGGATCAAGGCAGTTCTCGTAAATGAGACAGGGGAGCCGATCGCATCCGGTGCGCATGACTGGGAAAACCGCCTGGAGGATGGCATCTGGACATACAGTCTGGATGATATCTGGACGGGACTTACCGACTGTTATGGAAAATTAGCAGAGGATGTAAAGGAAAAATACGATACGGTGATCACATCGCTCGCAGCGATCGGATTTTCCGCGATGATGCACGGCTATATGGCATTTGACAAAGATGGGGAGTTGCTTGTACCGTTCCGCACCTGGCGTAATACGATCACGGGAGAGGCTGCGGCAACACTTACAAAGGAGTTTTCCTTTAATATTCCGCAGCGCTGGAGCATTGCACATTTATACCAGGCAATCTTAAACGGGGAGGAACATGTAGGAAATATTTCATATTTTACAACCTTAGCAGGATACATTCACTGGAAGCTGACCGGAGAGAAAGTACTCGGTGTCGGAGAGGCATCCGGTATGTTCCCGATCGACGCGAAGACGAGAGATTACAATCAGACAATGATCGATAAATTTGACGCACTTGTGGCACCGAAGGGATATCCGTGGAAGCTGCGTGAAATCCTGCCAAAGGTTCTGGTTGCAGGAGAGACTGCAGGAACATTGTCTACTGAGGGAGCAAAATTGTTAGATAAGAGCGGTAATCTTTCCGCAGGCATTCCGCTCTGCCCGCCGGAGGGAGATGCAGGAACCGGTATGGCTGCGACAAATTCCGTTGCAGTCCGCACAGGAAATGTATCTGCGGGAACATCCGTATTTGCAATGGTTGTTCTTGAGGAAGATTTAAAGAATGTACACGAGGAACTCGACATGGTAACAACACCGTCCGGTGATACTGTTGCGATGGTTCACTGCAATAACTGTACTTCTGATCTGAATGCGTGGGTTGGATTATTCAAAGAATTTGCAGAAGTCTCTGGTATGAAACCGGATATGAATGAGTTGTTTGGAACACTCTACCGGAAAGCATTAGAGGGAGACAAAGACTGTGGCGGTCTGCTTGCCTACAATTATTTCTCCGGTGAGCCGGTAACAGGTTTAAATGAAGGACGTCCGCTTTTTGTGCGCAGACCGGATGCACATTTTACACTGGCAAACTTTATGAGAAGTCATCTTTATGCATCACTTGCCACGTTAAAGATTGGTCTTGATATCCTGTTAAAAGAGGAAAAAGTAAAAGTAGACCGTATTTACGGACATGGAGGACTGTTTAAGACAAAAGGAGTCGGGCAGGGAATCCTTGCAGCGGCGATGGATGCACCGGTAGCAGTCATGGAGACTGCAGGCGAGGGCGGACCATGGGGCATGGCACTGCTTGCTTCTTACATGGTACACAAAGCAGAAGGTGAAACATTAGAGCAGTATTTATCCGGTAAGATCTTTGGCAAAGAAACAGGAACTGTCATGGAGCCGGATCCGGCGGATGTAGCAGGATTTGATGCTTATATTGACAGCTATAAAAAGGCGTTAGAAGCAGAAAAGGCAGCGGTAGAAACGATGCCAATCTTATAAAAATAAAACATATCAGGAGGGAATTTACACATGTTAAAAACAAAAAATTACAAATTCTGGTTTTGCACCGGATCACAGGATCTTTACGGGGATGAGTGCTTAGAGCACGTGGCAGAGCATGCAAAGATCATTGTTGCGAAGTTAAATGAATCAGGGGTACTTCCTTATGAAGTCATCTGGAAACCGACACTCATCACTAACGAGCTGATCCGTAAAACATTTAATGAGGCAAATATGGATGAGGAATGTGCGGGTGTCATCACATGGATGCATACATTTTCACCGGCAAAATCCTGGATCTTAGGTTTACAGGAGTACAGAAAACCATTATTACATTTACATACACAGTTCAATGAAGAGATCCCATATGACACCATCGACATGGATTTCATGAATGAAAATCAGTCAGCACATGGTGACAGAGAGTACGGTCATATCGTAACCCGTATGAGAATTGAGCGTAAGGTAGTTGTCGGACACTGGTCTGATCCGGTGGTACAGGAAAAGATCGCTTCCTGGATGCGAACCGCAGTCGGCGTGATCGAGAGCAGTCATATCCGTGTGATGCGTGTTGCTGACAATATGAGAAATGTAGCGGTAACCGAGGGCGATAAGGTAGAGGCACAGTTGAAATTCGGCTGGGAAGTGGATGCATATCCGGTCAACGAGATCGCAGAGTCTGTTGCAGCAGTATCGGAATCTGATACCAATGCTCTTGTTGATGAATATTACGAGAAATATGACATTTTGTTAGAGGGACGCGATCCGGAAGAATTCCGTCGTCATGTTGCAGTTCAGGCACAGATCGAACTTGGTTTTGAGCGCTTCTTAGATGAAAAGAATTATCAGGCAATCGTAACCCACTTTGGCGATCTGGGTGCATTAAAACAGCTTCCGGGACTTGCAATCCAGCGCCTGATGGAAAAAGGTTATGGTTTTGGCGCAGAGGGTGACTGGAAAGTTGCAGCCATGGTCCGTCTGATGAAGATTATGACCGAGGGCAAAAAAGATGCAAAGGGAACTTCCATGTTGGAGGATTACACCTACAATTTTGTCAAAGGTAAAGAAGGAATCTTAGAGGCACATATGTTGGAAATCTGTCCGTCCATCGCAGATGGCCCGATCAGCATCAAGTGCCAGCCACTTTCCATGGGTGACAGAGAAGATCCTGCAAGACTGGTGTTTACATCCAAAGAAGGAAAAGGTATCGCAACTTCACTGATTGATCTTGGCAATCGTTTCCGTCTGATCATCAATGATGTCGATTGCAAGAAAGTGGAAAAACCAATGCCGAAACTTCCGGTGGCAACCAATTTCTGGACACCACAGCCGGATCTCTACACAGGTGCAGAGGCATGGATCCTTGCAGGCGGTGCGCATCATACCGCATTTACCTACGATCTGACTGCAGAGCAGATGGGTGACTGGGCAAATGCAATGGGTATCGAGGCTGTTTATATTGACAAAGATACGAAGATCCGCGATTTCAAACGTGACTTACAGATTGGGGAACTGTTTTATCGTTAAACATGGGAAAAGTATGTGCACATTTTAAAGCAAAAAACTGTTTTGTGAAAAGTGTGCACATGCACGCAAAAAAGTTGTGCAAAATCATGAAAACATAAAAATACGGTTGAAGTTTTAAATAAAAGAGACTATCATAAGTAAAACAAGTTATGTGCACGGGCACACAAAGAAAAGGAGAGGTATAGTATGAAATTTTTTATTGACACAGCAAATGTAGAGGATATCCGCAAAGCAAATGATATGGGAGTGATCTGTGGAGTTACCACCAACCCATCCCTGATCGCAAAAGAGGGAAGAGATTTTAACGAAGTAATCAAAGAGATCACATCCATCGTAGACGGTCCGATCAGCGGCGAGGTAAAAGCGACAACTGTTGACGCTGAGGGCATGATCAAAGAGGGACGTGAGATTGCAGCAATTCATCCGAACATGGTTGTAAAAATTCCGATGACAGTAGAAGGCTTAAAGGCAGTAAAAGTTCTTTCCGCAGAGGGAATCAAAACGAATGTGACATTGATCTTTACTGCAAATCAGGCACTTCTTGCAGCAAGAGCAGGTGCAACCTATGTTTCTCCATTCCTCGGAAGATTAGACGACATCAGCACAGCAGGCATCGACCTGATCCAGGATATCGTTCAGATCTTTGATAACTACGGACTTGAGACTGAGATCATTGCAGCATCCATCCGTAATCCGATCCATGTAACAGACTGCGCATTAGCAGGTGCACATATCGCAACCGTACCGTACAACGTAATCGTCCAGATGACAAAACACCCGCTGACCGACGCAGGAATTGAGAAATTCCAGAAGGACTATAGAGCGGTTTTCGGTGACTAAGGTTTTACAAAAAGACCATAGAAACCGCTCTGCCGTCTTCGGAGAGTAGAAATAGTTTGGAAAACTATAAAGACGGCTTTGCGGTTTTCGGTGACTAAGGTTTTACAAAAAGACTATAGAAACCGCTCTGCCGTCTTCGGAGAGTAATAAAAATCATTGCGAAACCCGTCAGCAGCGAAAGCGTGCCTTCGTTAAATTTGTCCATACTCCCAACGTGAGAAGAATTTAAAGCGGGTTTCGCAGAATTTATATGACACTAAAGGAGGGTATCAATGACTATCACAGAACTGAAGCAGACTGCAGTCGAAGTGCGCAAGGGCATTGTGACTGCAACACATGCTGCAAAGTCGGGGCATCCGGGGGGATCGCTTTCGGCAACAGAGATTTTTACATATTTGTATTTTGAAGAGATGAATATTGATCCAAAGAATCCGAAAATGGAGGATCGTGACCGTTTTGTCTTATCGAAAGGACATACGGCACCGGGACTTTATGCGGCACTGGCAAACCGGGGATATTTTCCGGTGAAAGATTTAGAGACACTGCGCCATATCGGTTCTTATTTGCAGGGACATCCGGATATGAAACATATTCCGGGTGTGGATATGTCATCTGGTTCTTTAGGACAGGGGATTTCCTGTGCAGTTGGAATGGCACTTGCAGGAAAAATGGATCAAAAAGATTACCGTGTCTATACACTTTTAGGTGATGGAGAAATCGAAGAAGGTCAGGTATGGGAGGCGGCAATGTTTGCCGGCCACCGCAAACTTGATAATCTGGTAGTGATCGTTGACAACAATAACATGCAGATTGATGGAACTTTAGAGGAAGTCTGTTCGCCGGATCCAATCGATAAAAAATTTGAGTCTTTCAACTTCCATGTGATCAATGTTGCAGATGGAAATGATTTTGAACAGCTTGCAGCAGCTTTTAAAGAGGCAAGGGAGACAAAGGGTATGCCGACTGCAATCATCGCACACACCATAAAAGGCAAAGGAGTCTCTTATATGGAAGGCCAGGTGGGCTGGCATGGAAAAGCACCGAACGACGAGGAATATGCGGTTGCAATGGAAGAACTGGGAAAGGCGGGTGAAGCATTATGTCAGAAGTAAAAATGATCGCGACCAGAGAGAGTTATGGCAATGCATTGGCTGAACTGGGAAAAGAAAAAGAAAATCTGGTTGTACTTGATGCGGATCTCGCAGCGGCAACAAAAACAGGTATTTTTAAGAAAGCATTTCCAAAGCGCCATATTGACTGCGGGATTGCAGAGGCGAATATGACAGGAATTGCAGCAGGACTTTCCACCTGTGGAAAAGTACCGTTCGTCAGCACATTTGCCATGTTTGCAGCGGGACGTGCCTATGAGCAGGTACGCAATTCAATCGGTTATCCACATCTGAACGTAAAGATCGGAGCAACACATGCAGGCATTTCTGTCGGCGAAGATGGAGCAACACATCAGTGCAATGAAGATATCGGACTGATGCGTGAAATTCCGGGCATGGTCATCATTAATCCGAGTGATGATGTGGAAGCGAAGGCAGCTGTGCGTGCGGCTTACGAGTATGTGGGGCCGGTTTATCTGCGTTTTGGACGTCTGGCGGTTCCGGTCATCAATGATAATCCGGAATATAAGTTTGAAATCGGTAAAGGTGTGGAACTGCGAAAAGGAAAAGATATCACGATCTTTGCGACAGGTCTTTGCGTTTCGGAAACGTTAAAAGCAGCAGAAACTCTGGCTGCAAATGGTATCGACGCACAGGTCATCAATATTCATACGATTAAACCGTTGGATGAGGAACTGGTGTTAAAAGCAGCAAAGCAGACCGGTCGTGTGTATACGGTGGAGGAGCATTCGATTATTGGAGGACTTGGCAGTGCAGTGGCAGAGCTCCTCGGTGAAAAATGTCCGACAAAAATCACAAGAATCGGTGTAAAAGATGTGTTTGGAGAGTCCGGCCCGGCAAAAGAATTGCTTCATAAATATGAACTGGATGCAGAGGGCATTGCAAAACGTATTATGGAGGAACAAAAATCATGTTAGAGGAATTAAAAAAACAGGTCTATGAGGCAAATATGGAACTGCCACGCCGCGGACTGATCACCTATACATGGGGAAATGTCAGTGGGATCGACAGAGAGAGCGGATATTTCGTGATCAAGCCAAGTGGTGTGGATTACGATGCATTATCCCCGGATGATATGGTTGTCATGGATTTAGAGGGAAATAAGATTGAGGGAAGATACAAACCGTCATCCGACACGGCAACACATATCGAACTTTATAAAAAGTATGACGAGATCGGTGGAATCGTGCACACCCATTCCCCGGAGGCAGTCGCATGGGCGCAGGCGGGAAGAGATATTCCTCTTTACGGAACCACACATGCAGACTACTTTTTCGGTCCGATCCCGTGTGCAAGAAATCTGACACCGGAGGAGATCGAGGAAGCCTACGAGAAAAATACCGGATTAGTCATCATCGAGACTTTTGAGACAAGAGGAATCAAACCGATGTATACACCGGCGGTACTCTGCAAGAATCATGGACCGTTTACCTGGGGAAAAGATGCAGCAGAAGCAGTCCACAATGCGGTTGTGTTAGAGGAAGTCGCTAAAATGGCAAAGAACACAGAACTTTTGAACCCGAAAGTACTTCCGGCGCCGGACTGCATCAAAGAAAAGCATTTTTACCGTAAACACGGCGCAAATGCGTACTATGGTCAAAATTAAAAAGCGAAGGAAACAGTGCCACGCGGAAGTGAGGATTAAGATGAGTAGTATAGAGTTTGGTAAGACAAAAGAGGGAAAAACGGTCACAAAATATCTGCTGAAAAACAAAAATGGTATGGAAGTTTCCGTGATGGATCTTGGAGCAACCATCGTATCCGTGCTTGTGCCGGATCGAAACGGTGTAAAACGTGATGTTGTGCTGGGATATGATACACCACAGGAATATCAGGATCATACCTGTTATTTTGGAGCGGTGATCGGACGGAATGCAAACAGGATCGGTGGTGCGAAAATAGTTTTAGGTGACAGGGAGTACCAGCTTGAAAAAAACGATAACGGGAACAATCTGCACAGTGGAAAAAATGGTTTTCATGCTGTCATATGGAGTGTGGAACAGCAGAAGGAAGATGAGATTACATTTTCTTATCTGAGTAAGGATTTAGAGCAGGATTTTCCGGGAAATATGACAGCAAAGGTTACTTATACGGTGACAGATGACAATGAGCTTTCAATTGCTTATGAGGCAGTTTCCGATCAGACTACAGTTGCTAATTTTACGAACCACGCTTATTTTAATCTGAATGGTCATGATTCCGGATGTGTGGAAAATCAGGAGCTTGAGATTTTAGCATCCTATTATACACCAGTAAAAGATGGCGAAGCGATTCCGACCGGTGATGTGGAAAAAGTTGCCGGAACACCGATGGATTTCCGCAAGATGAAAAAGATCGGTCAGGATATCGGTGCCGATTTCAGGCAGCTTGCATTTGTCGGTGGGTATGATCACAATTTTGTGCTCGATAAAGCTGACGGGACCATGCAGCTTGCAGCCCGTGCAAGATCAGAAGAATCCGGTATTTGTATGGACGTCTATACGGATTGTGTCGGTATTCAGCTGTATGCCGGAAATTTCATTGGAAAACAGACCGGAAAAGGCGGAGCATCTTATGATTCCCGCCATGCATTCTGCCTGGAGACACAATATTTCCCAAATGCAGTGAATGAACCGAATTTTAAATCACCGGTTTTAGAGGTGGGAGATACATACCGGTCACAGACGAAATACAGTTTTTATGTGAAATAAAAAATGATATAAAAGGCGGTGCCACATCTATCATTAAGGTGTGGCACCGTTTTTGCGTTTGAAACAAATTAGTGTTTTGCTACAAGATACTTTTCACTGTTTTTGCAATATGTTGCAATCCTGTTTTTTTGAAAAAAATGATAGTTCTATAAGCTGATATCAACTATACAACCTGAAGTCCGGTTCAAGTCAACTGTTTTTACATTTTTTGAGTGATTCATTACATAAAAATGTGCAAATACACATAAAATAGTAATAGATATGGATTAAATAACCATTTGATGGTATAATATCATTACTAAAAAATGCGTCAACACACAAAAATAAGGAACTGAATTATGGAAATTAAAAGAAATATATACCTTGAACAGTTAAAGATAAGAAAAGACAATGGAATGATTAAGATAATTACAGGAATCAGGAGATGTGGGAAATCTTTCCTGTTATTTGTATTGTTTAAGAAGTATTTGTTGGAGAATGGCGTAGATCATGACCACATCATTGAGATTGCGTTGGATGGTATTGAAAATGAAGAACTGAGGGATCCGAAAAAATGTTATCAGTATATCAAGGAGTCAATGAAAGACGAACAGAAATATTATTTGCTTTTAGATGAAGTACAGTTTATGCCCAGATTTGAGGAAGTACTGAACAGTTTGCTTCGCATCAGTAATATTGATGTATATGTGACGGGAAGTAATTCTAAATTCTTATCAAGTGACATTGTAACTGAGTTTAGAGGAAGGGGAGATGAAATTAGAATATATCCGCTATCCTTTGCTGAGTTCTATAATGCTTACGATGGAGACTATGATGATGCCTGGAATGAATACATGACCTATGGTGGACTTCCACAGGTTGCACAATTTTCTGTTGAACGCCAAAAGGCAGAGTATTTGAAAAATATTTTTACCAATGTTTATATTAAGGATGTGGTAGACCGAAATAAGATTCAGAATGTTGATGAAATTGGTACTTTGATAGATATTCTTGCTTCAGCCATAGGAACCCCTGCCAATCCAACCAAAATATCAAACACCTTTAAAAGTGAACGTGGGATCAATTACAGCAATAAAACCATATCCAACCATATTGATTATCTTGCAGAAGCATTTTTGATTTCTAAAGCGAACCGGTATGATATTAAAGGCAGGAAATATGTGGGGGCAAATTTGAAATATTATTTTTCGGATATAGGACTTAGAAATGCCAGACTGAATTTCAGACAACAGGAGCCTACTCACATCATGGAAAATATTGTTTATAATGAGTTGCTTATCCGAGGTTATAATGTGGATGTTGGTATCGTAGAGGTGTATGCAAAAAATAATCAGGGAAAAACGACTCGTAAGCAATTAGAGGTTGATTTTGTAGTAAACCAGGGCAGTCAGAGATATTATATTCAGGTAGCGTATGATATGACTTCTGAGGAAAAGCAGACACAGGAGCTTAACTCATTTAGGAATATTCCGGATTCATTTAAAAAAATTGTTATAGTTAATGGAACCAAAAAGCCGTGGAGAAATGAAGAAGGATTTGTAATTATGGGTATGAAGTATTTTCTGTTAAATGTGGATAGTTTGGAATTTTAATATGGAAAATGAGATAAATTATTCTCATATTCGAAAGTGATCAGTCAGATAGGAAGTTATTCGACGCTGTCCGTGCAGTAAGATTTAAACAAACCTTCATCTATTCTTAATACATCGCATTAGTTACAAATGTTATAATGTGAGGCAGGGATACATTATTCCATTTTAAAGTGGTATTGTACAATGTCATATAAACTTGCTGTTTCAGGAGAAAAAGATGTATAGAATATACAGTATGCTTATCGAAATTATGGCGGCTGCCATTTTTATAGTTCCTATTTGGTGCATGTATAACAAGTTGTGTTTTCATAGCTGGAAACGAACTATTGCTTATATGGTATTTGGATTTTATCTTACTGCAGTTTTAGCACTTGTAGGTTTTCCGGACATAACATCTCTGAAAGTTGATTTTACAGTGAATATCATACCTTTTATTGATATGGTATCGGATTTTAGTAATGCCTGTTTAAATATTCTTTTATTTGTTCCATTCGGTTTCCTTTTGCCAATATTATGGGAAAATTTTAGAAACGTGAAAAGGGTTGCATTCATGGGATTGATAACAACATTTTTTATTGAAATCTCGCAGATTTTTACCTTTCGGACCACAGACATCAACGATATTATTACAAATACGGTTGGGACTATGATCGGATATTTTATTGCACGCCGGATAACAGGCAGCTTTACAAAAAGAGTATTGCTAAATTCAAAAATGAGTGATTTTTACGTGATATGCAGTTCTGTCGGAGTTATTATGTTCTTGTTTCAACCTTTTGTTTCATCATTATTATGGGAAATGGTAGTGTAACTTCAAGTTTGGTTAAATATAGAGAAAACTGGAAAGAACACCCAATGAATCAGTAGGTAGAGAGCATAAACATATGAAAAAAAGAATTTACAGCATGATATTAATATTAATGACCGGACTTTGTGCCGGATGTGGCAAAGATAAAGGGCGAATCCTTTGTTATGCCGGAAAAATCAGCAAAGTACGGTCTGTTTGTGGACAATCAGGGGACTGGCAGCGTATACAGCTTCCTGATCACGAGACAGGGTCTGGAAGGGGAGGATGAAGCGTTTATCTCCATTTACAGAGAGGGAGAAGCAAAAGGAACATTTGTTGACAATGGAAACGGGGAGCTGGCTTTCACATCAGATGACGGAAGTGTAAAAGGAATCATCAAAATCAACGGATGGGATGGTGTAAATTTCAAGGTTACAGAGACATCAGGAAAGTCTGTTTTCTCTGCAGGAGAGGAGATCAATTTTCCGTTTGCGTTTTGACGAAGACAGGGAATGAAGCGTATATATGGTAAAAATATTAAAAATAGTTCCGGCTGTATTTCTTATAGCAACTCTTGTTTTCAGTATTTTATATAAAAATAATTCATTAAAGATACTGCTTTCTTTGGCGATTACTTGTGGAACGGTCACGTATCATTTCTTAATGAGGTTTTTGGTTGCATTTATGTATAACTCTGTAATGCACAATAAGGCAGATTATAGAAAATGCTGGTATCAAGTGAGAAAATATGAAAAGATATTGTACGAAAAGCTGAAGGTCAAGAAATGGAAGAATATAATGCCGACATATGATCCTACTATATTTGATCCGGGACAACATACCTGGGACGAAATAGCGCAGGCTACATGTCAGGCTGAATTAGTACATGAGACGATCGTTGTGCTGAGTTTTGTACCGGTTATTGCGGGTGTCTGGTTTGGAGGATATCCGGTATTTATGATCACGTCCATTTTGGCAGCAATGTTTGATATGCTGTTTGTAATGATTCAGCGATATAACAGACAAAGAATCATGAAACTCGTAAATCGGAAGTTGTGGAGGTAAATAAAATATATGTTGAATGTGAGAAATGCTGATATGGCAGATGTAAATCCTCTCTGATACATAATATAACAGTGGAAATTTCCTGAATTGACAAAAGAGTTAGAATAGACTAACATATGGTATATAATGACAGAGAAAAAAGGAGCAGGAAATGAAAAGAGAGAAGCAAAAGAGTGCGATGATTGCGGGAATGATCTCAATGGCAATTTTTATGGCTGGTGACTGGTTTTTGGATGTGAAGGGAAGCGGAAATGAGGAGATTGGCATATTTGTCAATTCGAACTGGACAACAATGTCCATGTGGCGCTTTGAAGTATCGATTTTGTTGGCAGCGCTTGCAATGCCGTTGTATTGGATCGCACTGCGGGGGCTTCGCTGTCTGGTAGCAGAAACATGCACAGAAGATACGCAGGGACATGCAGGGGTTATGAATCGGGTGTTTCAGGTCAGTTCGGCAGCAGGAGCGATATCCGTACTGTTTATTCATATTATGTGCTGTTTAATGCCTGTGATCTTTAAAACCGGTTATGGACTGGGAATGACATTTGAACAGGCAGCAGAACTTACCAATCAGGTTGGAATGTACATACTGGTGCCGTTTATGGTATATTATCTGGTCGCAGATATCGGAATGTCTGTGGTAATTGTCTATCTGATTTTTACCGGGCGGTTTGCATTACCGAAATGGATGGCTGTTTTTCAGCCGGTTGGAGGTTTACTGTTAAGTGGAATTTTTATGAAGATACCGTTTGTCTGGTGTAACGATCTTGCAGTTGCATTTGAAAGTATGGGACATTTGCTGATGTTTTTGGCGGCATTTCTTTTATTACAGAAAAAGGAAAATAAATATGTCGGAAAGTACCAATAACCATGATGTAACTGTAAAGATGATAACACTGTCGTCGGTGTAGAAAGATAATAGCAAGGCTGTCTGCTGGAATGTGCAGACAGCCATTTTTTATGAAATTTTCATAGTCTCCCGCAGGATAACATTTTTCAAAAGAAATAATGTGTGATACAATATTTTAAGATTGAATTTTCAGGAGAAAAACAGATGTCCCTACAATTTATATTTGGCAATTCAGGCAGCGGAAAATCGGATTTTCTGTATGATTCCGTGCTGAAACAGGCAAAAGAGAATAAAGAGCAGCAGTTTCTTTTCATTGTACCGGAGCAGTTCACCATGCAGACACAGCGGGAGCTGGTCGAGAGACAGGCGCAGCATGCGATCATGAACGTGGATGTACTCAGTTTTGCAAGACTTGCTTACCGCGTATTTGACGACCTTGGAAAACAAAATGTGGTCGTGTTGGAAGAGACCGGAAAAAATCTTGTTCTGCGCAAGGTGGCAGAACAGAAAAAAGCAGAACTGAAAGTACTTGGCGCAAACATGAATAAAATGGGATATGTCGGTGAGATAAAATCCCTGATCTCGGAGCTGATGCAGTACAATATCCGTCCGGATGCGCTGTCGGAATTTCTGCAAAAGGAGCCGCTTGGGGAGGGACTGCGCTTAAAAATGCAGGATGTCCTTACGATGTATCAGGGATTTACAGAGTATTTAAAGGGCAGATATATTACGGCGGAGGAAGTGTTAGAACTTCTTTATGATGTGGCAGAAGAGTCCGAACTGCTTCGTAATAGTGTGATCGTGTTGGATGAGTTTACCGGATTTACACCGATCCAGAATCGTCTGATGGAAAAATTGCTTGTGCTGGCAAAAAAGGTCAGTGTGTCTGTCACGATGGATGTCAGGGAAGATTTTTACCGGTGCAGAGGGGTGCATGAGCTTTTTTCCATGAGTAAAAAAACGGTGGCGTCGTTGCTTAAAGTTGCAGAGACATGCAAGGTTTTAGTGGAGGAGCCGCTTGTACTGCCGACCGGGGAAAAGAGACGTTATGCCAATGCCGCCGATCTTTATTTTATGGAGCAGAATCTTTTCCGGCCGGGAGCAGGAAGTTACAAATACAAAGCACCGGAACAATCTATGCAGCATATCCGCATCACTTCCCTAAAAAATCCGAGGGAAGAATTAAAGTTTGCCGCCCGCGAGATCGTGCGCCTGACGAGGGAGAGCGGCTGCCGTTACCGTGATATCGCTGTCGTGACAGGGGATGTGCAGCAGTATGGCAATTATGTGCCGGAAATTTTTGAACAGTATCATATCCCGTACTTTATCGATCAGACAAAAAATATTTTGTTCCACCCGTTTATCGAGTGCATCCGTGCAATTTTAGAGATGGTTGAGTATGACTTTTCCTATGAAAGTGTGTTCCGGTTTTTGCGGTGTGGGCTTGCAGAAAGAATTGGGACCGGGGGGAAAAGTTCGGACAAGGAGTCAGATACAATGGACTGCACAGCAGAAAATCTGCTGCATCAGAGTGAAACAGGAGTTCATGGACTCACAGAGCAGGAGATCGACCGCCTGGAAAATTATGTCCTTGCACGTGGAATCCGCGGTGCATCCCGCTGGAGCAGACCGTGGACGTTTGTGATGCCGGATGGAACGTTAGAGGATATGGAGCAGTTGAATAAGATCCGTGAGGCTGTTTATGAGAATTTCAAGCCGCTGATTGAAGCGTTTCATGGAAAAGATAATACGGTCAGCACACAGACCTATGAGTTATACAGCCTGATAAAACGGCTTGATATGGAGCAGCTGCTAAGGGAGCGCAGCCGCTTTTTTGAGGAACATGGCAATCAGGCAAGGGCAAAGGAATATGACCAGATTTATAAGATTGTGATGGATCTGCTCGATAAAGTGACATCCCTGCTCGGTGATGAGAAGATGACGATCCGGGAATACAGCGATATTTTAGACGCAGGATTTGAGGCGGCAAAAGTCGGCATTATCCCGCCGGGCAATGATACAGTGACGGTTGGAGATATTGAGCGGACCCGTCTCAATCATGTAAAGATATTATTTTTTGTCGGTGTCAATGACGGGGTTGTGCCAAAAGCCGGTAATCAGGGTGGCATAATTTCGCAGTTTGAACGTGAAAAGATGGCAGAGTATCACTTAGAACTGGCACCGGGCGCAAGGGAAAAAGTATTTATTCAGAAATTTTATCTGTATTTGAATATGACAAAGCCGTCCGAGAGGCTGTATGTGACGTTCTGTCGTGTCAATTCCGATGGAAAAGCACTGCGGCGTTCGTATCTGATCGGAACGCTTTTAAAGCTGTTTCCACAGCTTGCGGTGGAAGAACCGTCTGAGGAGGAGACACTAGACGGTGCCCTGACCGCGGAGAGTGCCCTGCCGTTTCTGATGGAAGGACTCACAAAACCGGTGGAGGATGAAGATGCATGGACGGCGCTTTTAGCATGGTATTTATCGGACGAGGGGGACAGGGAAAAGGCATTGCAGCTTTTTGATGCGGCATTCGGTGTGCATAAGGATGACGCAATCAGCAAGGCTGTCACGAAGGCTTTGTATGGAAATACCTTAGAAAACAGTGTGACAAGGCTCGAACAGTTTGCAGCCTGTGCATTTGCGCATTATCTGAGTTACGGGCTGAGACTGCGGGAGCGTGAACTGCAGCAGTTTGCAAGCGTGGATATGGGAAACATTTATCATGATGTGTTAGAGCGATTTGCAAAAGGCATAGAGATGTCGGATTATACCTGGTTTGATATCCCGGAGGAAGCGCAGGAAGCATTGCTTTCCCAGAGCATGGAAGACGCGATCGCAGGCAGTGGGATCGGTGATGTGTTTGAGGATGCAAGGAACAGTTATCTGTTAAAACGGATGGAGACAACGGCAAAACGGACGATCTGGGCACTGATGTTACAGGTACGGAAAGGAAAATTTGTACCGAGCGGTTTTGAGGTGTCGTTTTCGCGTGCCGAACGGTTAGACGCGGTGCAGTTTCAATTAGGTGAAGATGAAAAAATGCGCCTGCGCGGCAGAATTGACCGTATTGATACTTATGAGACAGACGATAAGGTCTATGTAAAGATCATTGATTATAAATCCGGCAACACCAGTTTTTCGCTTTTGAATTTTTATTATGGACTGCAGCTTCAGCTTGTCGTCTATATGAATGCGGCCCTGGAGCTTACAAAGAAAAAATATAAGGGAAAAGACACCGAGCCTGCAGGTATTTTCTACTATCATATCACGGATCCGATGGTGGACGCAGATGGTCAGGAATCTGAGGAGGAGATCAGGAGAAGCATTTTAGAACAGCTTAAAGTGGGTGGTCTGGTCAATGAAGATCCTGAGATTTACGGTGCAATGGATACCGATTTTACAGGAACATCGCCAGTGATCCCGGTTGCATTAAAAGCGGATGGCTCCTTAAAGGCGACATCTAAGACGGCAAGCACATATGAATTTGGACTGATGTCTGATTATGTGCGAAAAAAGATCGAGCATGCGGGAAAAGAGATCTTTGCCGGAAATGTGGCGGTAAAACCGTACCTGTTGGGAGACAGGAGTGGATGCGATTACTGTCCGTATCACACGATCTGCGGATTTGACGTGCGGATGCCGGGATTTTCCTATCAGCAGTTTGAAAAGTTTGACAGCAGTGAGGAGATCCTTGCACATATCCGGGAAGAAATTGGAGAGCCGGGAAAAAATCCTGACAGTGAATAAAAATGATGTGACAGGTGCAAAACAAAAAGTCAGAAACGGAGCAAAACATGGGAATGACATGGACAGATGACCAGAGAAAGGTCATTGAACTCAGAGACAGAAATATATTAGTTTCCGCGGCGGCAGGTTCCGGTAAGACGGCGGTGCTCGTGGAACGTATCATAAAGATTATTACGGATAAAGAGCATCCGGTCGATATTGACCGTCTTTTGATCGTGACATTTACGAATGCGGCAGCTGCGGAGATGCGCGAGCGAATCGGGAATGCGTTGGAAAATGCTCTGAAAGAAAATCCGGATGATGAGCATTTACAGCGGCAGCTCTCCCTGTTGCACAATGCCCAGATCACGACGATCGACAGCTTCTGTCTGTATGTGATCCGCAATCATTTTCATGAGATCGATCTCGAACCGAATTTCAGGATCGGGGACGAGGGTGAACTGAAACTGTTGAAAGAAGACGTGCTCGCAAAGGTATTGCTAAAAAATTATGAGGAGGCTGCACCGGAATTTTTAGCATTTGTGGATGGATATGCGTCGGGCAGAAATGATGCGGCGCTCTCCGGTATGATCTTACAGCTCTATGAGTTTTCAAGGAGTTATCCATGGCCAAAGAAGTGGCTGCTTGCGGCGGCAGAAAACTATGGCATAGAGGATGAGACATCTTTGGAAAATGCAGCTTTTATGCAGTCACTTTTTCAAAACTTAAAACGGGTGTCAGAGGATCTTGTGGCACTTTCCGGGCGTGCATATAAACTGACACAGGAGGATGACGGGCCGGATATGTACGCAAAAGCATTAGAGAGCGACCTGAAAAAATATAAGGAGATCGCGGCAAGTGAAAGTTTTGCGTCATTTTATCAGAGTTACCGCAATTTGTCTTATGACAGGCTTGCGTCCTCCCGGGGATTTGACGGAAAGGAAGAAAAATTAGAGTTAGTCAAAAAGCTGCGTGAGATGGGAAAGGATGCAGTCAAGAAAATAAACCGCCAGTATTTCTTCACATCACCGGAGATTCTGGTGGAGCAGATGAAAAAAACAGCACCTTTTGCGGCAGAGTTGGTGCGTCTGACATTGGAATTTGATGAGGCATTTACGGCGGAGAAACGCCGCAAGAATCTGGTGGATTTTCATGATCTTGAGCACTTTGCGTTAAATATTTTTGTGGATGAGGAAACCGGAAAGGTTAAAAAGACAGCCGAAGAATTCCGGGATAACTTCAAGGAGATCATGATTGATGAGTACCAGGACAGCAATGAGGTGCAGGAGACGATCTTACGTGCGATTTCACGGGAGGAACGCGGGGAGTATAATCTTTTTATGGTAGGAGATGTCAAGCAGAGCATTTACCGTTTCCGTCTTGCGAGACCGGAGCTTTTTATGGAAAAATATGATACTTACAGCCTGACGGATGCGAAAATGCAGCGCATTGATCTGCATAAAAATTTCCGTAGCAGAAATGAAGTGCTCGATTTTTCAAATGATATTTTTTTCCGTATTATGAAACGGGATCTTGGAAATGTGGAATATGATGCGGACGCTGCACTTTATCCGGGAGCCTCTTATAAAGAAGAAACAGATATGTTCACACCGGAAATTTTACTGGCAGACGGGGATGATGAACTGTTAGAGGATGCGGCAGCGGATGATAAGAAACTGTTAGAAGCGCGGATGATAGCAAAGAGGATCAGGGAGCTTATGGGAACGCAGATGGTGACGGATAAAGCAACCGGGGAACTGCGCCATGTGCAGTATTCGGATATGGTTATTCTGCTGCGCAGCTTAAGCGGATATGCAGATCGTTTTGCCGCTGTGTTAAATGATGCGGGCATTCCGGCACATACTGTTTCGGCGACAGGATATTTTAGTACGGTGGAGGTGCAGACCGTGCTTTCCATGCTTCGGATTCTGGATAATCCGAGACAGGATATCCCACTGACTGCAGTGCTCCGTTCGCCGATCGCAGGGCTTTCGGATGAAGAACTTGCCAAATTACGATTGAAAGACAATGACGTCAGATTTTACGAGTGTGTTTTGGAGGAATGTGAACGCCTGAAACAGGAAGCGGAGGAAGATCCGGGACAGATCAGGGATGATTCGGAAGAAAAATTGTACCGGTTTTATGCCACTTATGAAAAACTGCGGCAGCTTGTGCCGGATACACCGATCCATGAGCTGATCGAATTGTTGTTAAAGGAGACCGGCTACGGTGATTATGCCGCCGCAATGCCTGCCGGAGACAGGCGTCACGCAAACCTGTTAATGTTGGTGGAAAAGGCGATCGCTTATGAAAATACAAGTTACAGGGGACTGTTTCATTTTGTACGCTATATTGATGAACTGCAGAAATATGATGTGGATTTCGGCGAGGCGGATCTGATCGGAGAAAATGAAAATGTGGTGCGCATTATGAGCATTCACAAAAGTAAAGGTCTGGAATTCCCGGTTGTATTTGTTGCCGGAATGGGAAAAAATTTTAACCGTCAGGATACGAGAAGCCGCCTGGTTTTACATCCGGAACTTGGCATTGGTTTAGACTATATGGACGGAAAGCGACGTGTAAAATCGGTGACGATCGCAAAACGTGCCATCGCAAAGCAGATTGATATGGAAAACTTAGGGGAGGAACTGCGTGTCCTTTATGTGGCGCTGACCAGGGCAAAAGAAAAGTTGATCTTAACCGGAAGTTTAAAAAAGGCAGAGGAGACACTTTCCTATGTCAGGGCGTTTCCGGAGGAACTGTTATCTTATTTGGGACGTGAGAGTGCAGCGGGTTATTTAGACTGGATCTTACCGGCGGTTTTCTCTTATAAAGATAAATATCAGATACGTCTGATGCGTGCGGCGGAACTGGTGCAGGAAGAATTGGAAACACAGATCAAAGATGACTGGAACCGGTCAGCCTGTATGGAAAAAGCTGCACGGGCAGATGTAGAAAAAGTGCGGCAGTTTTCCGAGCGTTTTCACAGACGCTATGCATATGAATGCGATGTGCAGAGAAAAAATAAGTATTCCGTGTCGGAGTTAAAGCATCGTGCCATGAGAGAGGCATTTGAAAAAGAAGAAGAGACGGTACCTGTTTTTAAATCCGAGGAGGTCGTACCGTATGTGCCTGCATTTGCAAGAGAGATAAAGCAGAACAGTGAGGATGTCAATCTTGGAGCACTGCGCGGAACGGCAATGCACCGCATTATGGAGTGTTATCGGTTTTCCTCCGACGTGTCTGCAAAAGAACAGATTGCAGGGATGTTAGAAAAAGAGCAGATTACACCGGAAATGCATGAACTTATCCGTATTCCACAGGTGACATATTTTGTAAATTCAAATGTTGGAAAACGTATGGGGGCAGCAGAACAAAGTGGAAAATTGTACCGTGAGAAACCGTTTGTCATGGGATTTACAGTTGGGCAGTTAGAAGAGTTTGGTTTTGCGGAAAATGAAGTAAAAAAAGAAAATGCAGCAGTCGCAGTGGAAAAAATATCCGAAGAATTGACACTGATCCAGGGAATCATTGATGTATTCTGGATTGAAGAAGACGGCATTGTCCTTCTCGACTATAAAACAGACCGTGTGGAAACAGAAAAAGAACTGTCTGAGCGTTATGCGGCACAGTTAAAACTTTATGAAGAGGCATTAAACCGTGTCTATGAAAATGAGACCGACGCGGCCGGAAATCCGCTAAAAGTCAAGGAAAAACTGCTGTATTCTTTCCGGCTTGGAAAAGTGATCCCAGTATAAACAGGGTAAAAATAAGATTATTTCAGAAAGGAAATTTGAATATGTCACAGATCATTCTGGCATCTGCGTCCCCGAGACGACGCGAACTTTTAGAACAGATCGGCTTTAACTTTGAGGTATGTCCGGCAAAAGGAGAGGAGATTATCACCCAAAAAGAACCAAAAGATGTAGTCATGGAACTTGCGGCAGGGAAGGCAAGGGAAGTTGCATCCATGTTAAAGACGTATGGGGATGAGCACCAGACATTGATGACGCCGCAGGATACTTTAGTCATTGGTGCGGACACCATTGTTGCTACCGGAAGTGAAATATTAGGAAAACCAAAGGACGAGGAGGATGCATTCCGGATGCTCTCTTTATTGTCCGGAAAAAGTCATTCGGTGTACACAGGAGTTGCTTTTGTATTTATCGACCGGACAGGCAGGGCAGGGGAACATATTTTTTATGAAAAGACTGACGTTTTTGTCAGAGAGTTAAAGAAAAGTGAAATTTTGCGTTATATTGCGACAGGGGAGCCGTCGGACAAAGCCGGGGCATATGGAATCCAGGGAAAATTTGCAATTTATATTGACAAAATCGACGGCGACTATAATAATGTGGTAGGACTTCCGGTTGCAGCAATTTACAGAGAGCTCGACCGGCTTGGAATTGACCCCTATACATGGTAAATGAGCGGAGGTATGAAGTATGTACGATGAAGCGGTAATACAATATTTTTTGGAAAACCAGATGCAGCTTTTTAAAGAAAATGTTGCAGAATCGCCGGAGGAGGCAGAAGAATTTTTAGAGGACTGCATGGCAGTTGTCTGCAAAAATATCAAAGAAGTCCGCGCTTATTTTGAAGATGAGGGCGCTGATATTAACGGAATGAGTAATGCTGAATTAGCAGAGGCAGAAGAAGTATTTGCGATCCCGGACGGCAGATATCTGATCGTCGAAGCGTAGGAAAGATGTTTTTGGAAAATCAGATGTGCAGAAATGCAGATGAGCACAAAAACGATAAAATAACAGACAGGTACGAGGTAATTAGTGTGAAACAATATGATGTAATTATTATAGGAGCCGGACCATCCGGTATCTTTTGTGCATATGAACTGATCCATGCGAAAAAGGATCTGAAAATTTTAATGATCGAGAAGGGCAGACCAATCGAAAAGAGAGAATGCCCGAAACGTAAGACAAAGGTCTGCGTGGGATGTAAACCATGCTCAATCACGACCGGATTTGCCGGGGCAGGAGCATTTTCTGACGGTAAGCTGTCACTTTCTCCGGATGTCGGAGGAAATCTGCCGGAAATTTTAGGTTATGATAAAACTGTGGAATTATTAAAGGAATCGGATGATATTTATTTAAAATTCGGTGCGGACACAAAAGTATACGGTGTAGATAAAGAAAAAGAAATCCGTGAGATCCGCAGAAAAGCGATCAATGCGAACTTAAAACTGATCGAGTGCCCAATCCGCCATCTTGGAACGGAGGAAGGATACAAGATTTATTCCAGACTGCAGGAGCATCTGTTAGAGCAGGGCGTTGAGATGGAATTTAACACCATGGTCAGAGATATCATCATTGAAGATAATAAGGTCAAAGGAGTCATTACAGAAAAAGACGAAGAATATTTGGCAACAGAGGTTATTTCCGCAGTTGGACGAGAGGGTGCTGACTGGTTTTCACATATCTGTGGACAGCATGGTATTGAAACAAAAGTAGGTACCGTAGATATCGGTGTGCGTGTGGAAGTACGTGACGAGGTCATGGATTTTTTGAATCAGAATCTCTATGAGGCAAAACTGGTTTACCATACGCCGACATTTGATGATAAAGTGCGTACATTTTGTACCAACCCATCCGGCGAAGTTGCAACAGAGTACTACGATAACGGACTTGCGGTTGTAAATGGTCACGCATATAAATCAAAGGATTTAAAGACCAACAATACGAACTTTGCGATTTTAGTCTCCAAAAATTTTACGAAACCGTTCAAGACACCGATCGAGTATGGCAAACAGATTGCGCAGCTTTCTAACATGCTCTGCGACGGAAAGATTTTAGTGCAGACATTCGGCGATTTCAAGAGAGGAAGAAGAACAACAGAGGAACGTCTTTGCCGCAATAACCTGATTCCGACCTTAAAGGATGCAGTACCGGGTGATCTTTCACTGGTATTCCCGCATCGTATTATGGTTGATATTGAAGAAATGATTATGGCACTCGATAAGGTAACACCGGGTATCGCCAGTGATGAGACATTACTTTACGGTGTGGAGGTGAAGTTCTATTCCAATAAGGTAGTGGTCAACTCTGATTTTGAGACAAGTGTGAAGGGACTGCGTGCAATCGGGGATGGTGCATCTGTGACAAGAGGATTGCAGCAGGCATCTGCAAACGGAATTTCTGTTGCAAGAAGTATCTTAAAATCAATGGAACAGTAAGACTTTTTTATAAAATTGGGTAAAAAGGATGAAGAGAAAATTTACAAGGGTTGCGGCTGTGCTGTGTGGTATGTCGTTGTTATTGACCGGATGCCGGATCGGAAATAAAAATATTGTGGTTTCGAATATATTAAATGACCGTCAGGTATTTAAGATTGAGGGAACTGTCTGCAGTTTAAAAGAGGCCAGGGTTTATCTGACAAATTACCAGAATATCTACGGAACAGCATATGGTGTGGATCTCTGGAAACATGATTTCGGGGATGATTCCTTAGTGAAGTATATAAAAGCAATCACAATGGAAGAACTTACACAGGTAGTCAGCATGGATCTGCTTGCACAGTCAAGGGAAGTTGCGCTTTCAGAGGACGAACTTTCTGATATAGCAGAGGCGGCGGCAGAGTATTATGCAACGCTGTCGAAAGAGGAAAATGCTTATCTTGATGTGACTGAGAGCGACATCAGTGAATATTACCAGCACTATGCGTTAGCGCAGAAACTTTATAATTCATTGACCAACAGTGTGAATGAAGAAGTCAGTGATGATGAGGCGCGTGTGATCGAGATCATGCAGATCTTTGTCGCAGACAGCACAAAGGCAAATGATGTGGCTGCAAAGTTAGAGCGTGGAGATGATTTTGCATCTGTGGCAAATAATTATAATGAACTTTCTTCCATACAAACCACAGTAGCGCGGGATGAATTGCCAAAAGAGGTTGAAGCGGTTGCATTCAATCTCGATAATGGTCAGACTTCTTCTATGATCCAGGCAGACAAAGGTTTTTATTTTATCAAATGCCTGAATAAATATAATGAGGAACTGACAGAGGCAAACAAGTCTAATATCGTGGAAAAAAGAGAAAAAGAGGCATTTGATGATGTCTATAACCAGTTTGTGGCTGGATTAAATTCCAGTATCAACAAGGATATGTGGGATGCACTCACGCTAGATACCACAGACGGCATACAGACAGACAGTTTTTTTGAAATTTTTGAAAAACATTGTGGGGAAATATAAGGGAAAAGAGGATGAAATATGACGAAAGATATGACGAATGGTTCTCCGATGAAGCTGATTTTAGGTTTCTCCATTCCACTTTTGTTTGGATATCTGTTTCAGCAGTTTTATAATCTGGTGGATACACTGATCGTCGGACGGTTTCTTGGTGTGGATGCACTTGCAGCAGTAGGTTCCACCGGATCATTAAACTTTTTGATCATTGGATTCTGCATGGGTGTCTGCAACGGTTTTGCAATTCCTCTGGCGCATAAATTTGGTGCCGGGGATTACCGGGGACTGCGTGCATTTATGGTAAACGCTATTTATCTGTCCGCAATTTTTGCAGTGGTCATGACGGCGGTCACGGTGGTATTCTGCCGTCCGATCTTAGAGTTGATGCGCACACCGGATAACATTATTGATGGGGCATATCTGTATATCGTGATCATTTTTGCCGGAATACCGGCAACGTATTTATATAATCTTATTTCTGCGATCATCCGGTCGATGGGAGACAGTAAGACACCGGTCGTGTTTTTAGTGATCTCATCTGTGATGAATATTGTGTTGGATCTTGTATTTATCATAAATCTTCATCTGGGTGTAGCAGGTGCATCGCTTGCAACAGTGATCTCACAGGCAGTGTCCGGAATCGGATGTCTGATCTACAGCTGGAAAAAATTTGAAATCCTGCATCCGGATGCAGAGGAACGCCGGTGGAACAGTTCTTATATGAAAACACTCTGTGGGATGGGTGTGCCGATGGGACTGCAGTATTCCATTACGGCGATCGGAAGCGTTATTTTACAGAGTGCAGTCAATACGCTCGGTTCAAATGCGGTTGCATCCATGACCGCCGGAAGCAAGATCGGAATGTTTTTCTGCTGCCCGTTTGATGCGATGGGATCGACGATGGCGACTTATGGCGGACAGAATGTCGGTGCAAAGAAAATGAATCGTATCTCAAAGGGATTAAAGGCATGTTCCCTGCTTGGAATCGGATATGCGATTCTTGCATTTGGTATTCTTGCGCTGACCGGAAGAAATTTAGCATTATTCTTCGTGGAACGTGCGGAGGTGGAAGTCATTGAGAATGTATACCTGTTTTTATTGATCAACAGTGCATTTTATATTCCACTTGCATTTGTCAATATCGTCCGTTTCCTGATCCAGGGTATGGGATACAGCAAGTTTGCAATCTTAGCAGGTGTCTGTGAGATGGTGGCGAGAACACTCGTCGGATTTGCATTAGTGCCGGTGTTTGGATTCCCGGCAGCATGTTTTGCAAGTCCGGTGGCGTGGATCTTCGCGGACGCATTTTTGTTCCCGGCGTACCGGCATGTGTACCGGAAAACGGAAAAGATGCTGAGTGTGAGCATGTAATAATGGTTTTGCCGGAACAAAACGTGAGCACCATATAGATAATAACAGAAAGCAAAGAGGATAAATATGAGTATATTAAATGTTGAACATCTGACCCATGGCTTTGGCGACCGTGCAATTTTTGAGGATGTTTCGTTCCGCCTGCTTGCGGGGGAACATATCGGATTAGTTGGAGCCAATGGCGAGGGAAAGTCCACATTTATGAACATTGTGACCGGAAAACTGATGCCGGATGAAGGAAAAGTTGAGTGGGCAAAAAATGTGCGGACCGGATATCTGGATCAGAATTCCACGCTGCAGAAGGGGATGACGATCGAGAGCGTTTTAAAATCAGCGTTTGCGTGGCTGTTTGAGCAGGAAGAACGCATGAATGAGATCTGTGATCAGTTAGGCAGCGCCGATCCGGATCAGATGGATGCCATGATGGAGGAACTCGGTGTAATTCAGGATATGCTGACGATGCATGATTTTTATGTCATCGACAGCAAAGTGGAAGAAGTGGCAAGAGCGCTTGGTTTATTAGACCTTGGGCTTGACCATGATGTCTCGGATTTAAGCGGCGGGCAGCGCATGAAAGTATTGCTTGCAAAGCTGCTTTTAGAAAAACCGGACATCCTTCTTTTAGATGAGCCGACGAACTATCTGGATGCAGAGCACATTGCATGGCTGACGCGCTATCTGCAGGAATATGAGAATGCGTTTATCCTGATCTCACACGATATCCCGTTTTTAAATGATGTGGTAAATATCATTTATCATATGGAAAACCAGAGACTTGACCGCTATGTAGGGAATTATGATAAGTTCCAGGAAGTCTATGCAGTGAAAAAATCACAGCTTGAGGCTGCCTACCGCAAACAGCAGCAGGAGATCAGTGAGTTAAAAGATTTTGTGGCGCGCAACAAGGCCCGCGTCGCTACGAGAAATATGGCGATGTCCCGTCAGAAAAAACTTGACAAAATGGACGTGATCGAGCTTGCCGCAGAGCGTCCAAAGCCGGAGTTTGATTTCAAACTCGGAAGGACACCGGGAAAATATATCTTTGAGACAAAAGATCTTGTCATCGGCTATGAGGAACCTCTGTCAAAGCCATTAAATATTTCTATGGAACGCGGTCAGAAGATTGCCTTAGTTGGTGCAAATGGTATCGGAAAGACAACGTTACTGCGCAGTATTTTAGGGTTGGTTCCGGCGTTATCCGGGGAAGTCACTCTGGGTGAAAACTTAGAGATCGGCTATTTTGAGCAGGAGATCAAAGGGGAAAATAAAAACACCTGTATCGAGGAAATCTGGGAGGAATTCCCGGCATTTTCCCAGTACGAAGTGCGTTCAGCGCTTGCAAAATGCGGGCTGACCACAAAGCATATTGAAAGTCAGGTGCGTGTGTTAAGCGGTGGCGAGCAGGCGAAAGTACGCCTGTGCAAACTGATGAACCGCACGACTAACATCCTGCTTTTGGACGAGCCGACGAACCATCTGGATGTGGATGCAAAAGACGAATTAAAACGTGCTCTAAACGAATACCGGGGAGCAGTACTTTTGATCTGCCATGAACCGGATTTCTATCAGGATGTGGTGAATGCTGTGTGGGACTGCTCAAAGTGGACGACGAAGATATTATAAAAGATTAAAAAATATGGGGCTGGATTTCGAAAGGTGATTTAAAACGTAACGAATGGTACAGGATGCCATTCGTTAGATTTTGGAAAATCTTTTGAAAGCAGCCCTATATTTATTCATGAGCTAGGAGAGAAAAATGAAGCCGGATTATTATGAAGATTTTACATGTATTGCGGATCGGTGCAGTTTTACATGCTGCAGGGAGTGGAAGATCGGTGTGGATGAGGATACTTTTGCAAAGTGGAAACACACGCTGACGCCGGAAGAAATGTGTGTTGCAGATAGAGGGCAGCAGACAAAAAAAGAAAAGCTGAGTGGATATGTAACGAAGAAGGATGGCGGCAGAGTCATTGGATTAAATGCCAAGAAAGACTGTCCATTTCTGAATGACAAAAAACTATGCAGATTAGTTCTTACTTATGGGGATGAGATACTTTCGCAGACATGTCAGCTTTTTCCAAGAGAAATTCATAAATTTAATGAGAATGTCACGGAATATTTCCTGATGCCGTCCTGTCCGGCGGTCATTGATCTGTTGTGGGAGAGGGATCATGTCTCTTTTTCCGGGGAACCGGATGTATCTGCTTATCAGGAACTGGCACCATATGTGAAACTACGCGCATTTTTAGCTGAGTTGCTGGAAGACGATGCGCATACGCCGGAGCATAATCTGATGAAGATTTTTTATGTGCTGCTCGACCTGTATGAGCGTGTGGAAAATAAACAGGTAAATGATGAGGCAGAAGATGCGCTGGGACAGGATTTAACAGACGTGGCAAAATTGTATCCGGATGGATTTCTTAAAGAATTGTCAAAAACCATCGATGGAATCGAAAAGACACTGCAGTATTCCATTGAGGAGTGTAACGAACTCTTGCTCGACCTTGCAGAGAATTATCGCAGGGAAGGTTTGTATGAAAAATACTTAGAACCGGTTGCACAACTTGCAGAACAGTTGTCCGAACAGGGAATCAATGAGGAAGTCGTAAAAGAATGGCAGGAGTTTGAAGTGCAGTTTTTGAAATACCAGCCGTTGATGCGGCGGTTCCTTTTGACAGAGTTGTATGCAGATTCTTTAAAGCCGGAGGGAAATTTAGAGGAGATGGTCGTACAGGTGCAGTGGATCGCAATGGAATATGCCGCGATACGGCATGTTGTTTTTTTACACTGGCTGTTAAGTCAGGGGGAGGGAAGCTTCTGCGAAGAAGGAATTTCAACTTCCTGCCGAAAAAAAATTCCCTATGAAGATGTGCGTGATTGTATGGTTGTGATCTCCCGCATGACAGGTTATGAGGAAGACGATATTTACGAATATTTAGAAAACAGTTTTGAACATATCATCTGGGACTGGGGATATTTTGCATTGATTTGTGGTTGACATATGTTGCTAAATGTATTATTGTATTAATCAGATAATACACAAGGGAGGAAAAAGGTATGAAAAAGGAACATCGAAATAAAATGATCGCTCCGATTATCATTGCAGCAATTCTGATCGTGTATTATGTGGCAATTGCTGCAGCATTTATGCTGATCCCGGATCTGACTGTCATCATAAAATTGTTGATGGTGATCATTCCGCTGGCACTGGCAGGAGTAGCATTTGCAGTAACCGTAGAACGTGTGCAGGAGATAAGGAGTGGAGAAGAAGATGATCTTAGTAAATACTGATTATATCAGCGGCAAAAATTTAGAGATGCTTGGTCTGGTAAAGGGAAGCACGATCCAGAGTAAAAATATCGGAAAAGATATTACACAGGGGTTCAAGACATTAGTTGGCGGAGAGTTAAAGGCGTACAATGAAATGATGAATGAGGCGAGAGCACTTGCAACAAAGCGCATGGTGGAAGAGGCAGAGAGCTTAGGTGCGGATGCGGTTGTAAATATCCGTTATGCATCTTCTGCAATTATGCAGGGTGCAGCAGAAGTTATTGCATATGGTACGGCTGTAAAATTTACGAATTAGTAAAGGGAATCATTTATAAGTACTTCCGATGGGGAAGCAGATGATAGAATCCGTCAACGGAAAGGAGCAATACTATTATGAAAACTACGAGTAGAGAAGAATTTGAAAAACAGAACGTATTTGGTACCGGGAGAGGACTGCAAAAACGAATGGTGTGAACCGGTATCGGATGAGGAATACGGTAAGCTGAAATAATAGAATGTGTATCTTATTAAGAATAAAAAGAGGCATGCGAAAAATGATTTTTCATTTTTCACATGCCTCTTTTGGGATCGCAGCTTATATATAAGGTGTAAAACATGTGGCTGCTATAGAGGTTAGCGGTGATCCCCCATGTAAAACAGTGCAACCGTACCCGGACCGGAATGCGCGCCGATCGTGGCACCGATATATCCGATCATAAAATTTTTATATCCAAAACGTTCTTTAATCAGATCAGCAACAAACTGTGCATCTTCCGGGCAGTCGCCATGACTGATAAAGATGATGTCATTTTTATCTTTCCAGTCACCGAGCTGTTTTTCCATGCAGTCGACAAGTCCGATCAATGATTTCTTGCGACCGCGCACTTTGCTTAACATGACAAGATGTCCCTCATCGTCAACATGGAGTACCGGTTTTAAATTGATCATTGTACCGACAATCGCAGCTGTCTTAGAGAGACGCCCGCCGCGATGCAGATGAAAAAGATCATCCACGGTAAAATTATGTACGAGATGGTATTTATTTTCTTCAACCCAGGCAGTAATTTCATCTAAACTTTTTCCGGATTCTTTTAACTGGACCGCTTTATAGACAAGCAGACCCTGACCTAATGTTGCGGCAAGGGAATCTACAACTACGATCCGGTGATCCGGATATCTTTCACATACGTCTGCAGCGGCGATCCGGCAGCTGTTAAAACTTCCACTGAGACCGGAAGAAAATGCAATATGAAGAATATCCACATCATTTTCCTGCAGAATAGATTCATACAGCAAGGCGGCTTCTTCGGGGTTTGCCTGTGAAGTTGTCGGTAGTGATCCGGCACGCATTTTATCATAAAATTCTTTGACAGGCATTGGGTTTTCCCAGGTGTAGGATGTACCTTCTAAGGTGTACGGAAGGGACATCATGTATAAGTGATGTTTTTGTACATAGTCTCTTGGTAAATCGGTGGTTGTATCGGTTACAATTACAAACTCTTTCATGAAACTCCTCCAGATTATATGGAAAATATTTGGGAATAGTGCCAGCAAGATATCAGCTGTTTTCCATGCACAATTATAAATGATATATTATTAAAAGAAAAGAAAAAATTAAAATCAGGTATTTACAAATATAATAAAATGCAGTAATATATGTTTATCTTTTTATCGGGTTTGCGTGAAGCATCAAAGATCGTTCTATGCATTGAGGAGATTGGAGCGGTTTTGAAAAAGGATGAACGAAACAGCAGACATTTTTACGGTTTTATAATGAACCGTATCGCTGGAAACCAGACAGGTGTTTCCATCTTTTTTAAATCAGTAATTATCAGTTTATTTCACAGGGTAAATTTTCATAACAGAGGTTGTGGGAAAGATATTTTGCGTCTTTTTTGTTTACAAAAAGGAGTGTCAGTATGTCTGTAAAAATAGCATTCTGGGGCATGGAAAAATCATTTCACACGACAGCGTCCATGATCGTAATGGCAGAATTATTAGCAAAGAGCAGGCCGGCATACGATATTTTCGTACAGCATAAGAATGGCTGGCAGTGCATCTTTTCCGGTGGAAAGGAAAAGATTTTATTTGCGGATTGTGGGTATGGAAGAGACAAAAAGATACAAAACAGTTTGAAAAAAGCAGATATCATTGTGGCGGGCGCCCATTCATATCCGGATGGATGTGGGGATATGATTTGCAGTTTGACGAGAAGGCAAAAGAAAGTCCTTTATCTGATCGAAGGTTACGTTCCGCATGTAAGGCAGATGAAGACGGATCTGGTACATATGTATCGCATTGCACCGGAGCAGATTGGGTGTATCCCGCAAAATGGAGAACTGGAGTGGGTATCTGACCAGGGAAAAATTGATAACTTTATCAGATTGTGGAAACAGAAATCAGAAACAGAGCGCAATAAAAGTTTTTTTGAGGAAATGGAAGAGAATCTGTTTCTTCTCATGAAACAAATTGAACAGATTGAAAATGGAGGATTTAACTATGGAACAGGTAATGAAACATTATGGAAACGCAATTCTTGCAGTAATCGTATTATTGGCATTAGGGGCAATTCTTGTGGCAGCGCTGTCCTCGGACGGATACGTTGCGACGGAATTTAAAAATACGCTTACAGGCTTTTTTAATAATATGAATGCACTTCGCCCTTAGTTAGGGAGAAAATGTAAAGCAATAGAAATCATAGAGGGCTTTTCGGTATGGAAAAGCCCTCTGGAATAAATTTTGGAGGGAAAAATGAGTGAAAAAATTATTTTTGAACCAACACCGGAACAGTTTGGAATATTCTGGAAATATCTGAACAGACCAGAAGTGACGGATGTGGATTATAATGGACAAAAATTATGGATCACAGACTTAAAGAGGGGAAGGTATTGTGCAAAGGAGGAGATACCGGAAGCTTTTATCAGTACGTTTACACACAGTATTTCAAATTGTATCAATAAGCAATTTAATAATGCAAACAAAATATTAGAAGCTGATACAAAAGAGTTGAGAATCAGCATTATTCACGAGTCTGCAGCAATATCAGGAATCAGTATCTGTATCCGTAAATCACCGTGTTTTGTGAGAAATACTTTAAAGAATCTGTTAGAGCAGAGGTATTGTGAGAAGGAAGTGCTGCATTTGCTGTTAAATTGTGTACAGGCGAAAATGAATCTTGTATTTGGCGGGGAACCGGGGGCAGGCAAGACAGAATGTGCAAAATTTTTTATGCAGTTTATCAGAAAGGAAGAGCGTGTTATCACCATAGAAGATTCACTTGAGATCCATTACGCAAACATCAATCCAGGGGCAGATGCGGTGGAACTCCGCGTGGGAACAGGATTTGATTATACAGATGCAATCAAGGCTTCGCTGCGTCAGAATCCGAGCTGGCTGATGCTCTCAGAGGCGCGTTCTGTGGAGGTTACATCATTGTTAGAGCAGTGGAGTACCGGCGTTCATGGATTTACGACAATTCATCTGGATGATGTAAGAAAACTGCCGGATCGGATATTAAACATGATGAACAATGTCAATGATGCGCAGCGTATGGAAAATCGGATATACCGTTATGTGAATGCAGCGGTTCTGATCCGGAAAACGGAATCTTTGGATGGACAGGTGGATCGCTATATAGACCAGCTTTGTTTTTTCTCACGGGAAGAAGGGAAAAACAGGATATACATGATTGTTGAGGATGGGGCATTGGTATCTAAAGAATTACCGCCGGATATTCAAAAAAGGTTCCGGGAAACAGGTGTGGATGATCCGTTTGTATGCAGAGAGTTTGAAACATATCTTGAAGAGGGAAGATAAGGGGGAGGATGTATGATTGGGTGGCTGACTTTTTGGAATCCGAAAAATCTACAGAAGAAAGTAGATATGTATGGTTATCATTTTTCATGGAAAACGCATGCGGTGATGATATTTATGGCGTTGACGGGTGTGCTTGGCATCGGAGCACTGTTTCGGCTAAAGACGGTTGGCGTTGTGATCGTTCTAGGCGCAGTTGCGGCAATGCTGCCCGTTTTGGTGCTGGATATGTACCATAAGATGTACGAGCAGAAGCGGTTTACAGATGCCACAGAATATATGGAGCAGATGTTATATGCATTTCAGAAGACGGGAAAAATTTTAAGTGCACTGAAGGAAACCAGAGAAATATTTGAAGAAGGAAAGATGCGTTCCTGTATTGAGCAGGTAATCCTGAAACTGGAGTTTGGAAAATTCCCTGCAGGGGAAAATATCTTTGAGAAGGCACTAGAACCGATTGAGAGGCAATATCAGTGCCCGAAATTAAAAATGGTTCATGAGCTTCTTATTAATGCTGAGGAACACGGGGGAGAAATGAATGAATCTGCGCTGATTCTGTTAGAGGATATTGAATTGTGGAAACGCAGAGGTTACCAGCTGCAGGCTGAAAAGAAAAAAAGTCATATGGACAATATTGTATCTGTGATCGTAGCGGTTATTTTGTGTGCGACGGCATTATATGTGTTAGACTCCATGAAAGATCTGTTTGTGGTGAAAACAGATTTTAATATTTTTGGAGTAGGAATCATTCAGATTTCGTCACTGGTATTTCTTCTTTTTTTGTTGTGGGTGTTTGTAAAGAGTTCTAAAAATCTGACGAATGACTGGCTGGTCACTGAGGAAACAGAGAAAGAACAGGAAATCAGTTCAAGCTGTGAAATGGTGTATCATTACGATGAAAAAAAGGAAAAAAGAAAAAGTATGTTGTGGACATTGCCGGTGGCCGGTGTCATGCTGGCTGCTGCTTTGAGTGGGAAATATCTGCTCGCAGGAATTTTATTTCCGGTAACACTCTTTTTGGCTATGCAGCATAAGGTGGGATACCAGGTCGCAAAAAAAGATGTGACAGAGGCTGTATATCTGGCACTTCCGGGATGGTTTATGGAACTTGCACTGTTATTACAGAATAATAATGTGCAGGTTTCGATTGAAAAGTCGAAAAAAAGTGCACCACAGGTACTCAGATATGAGATTGAGCGTCTGGAAGAAAGATTAAACAAAACACCGGAAAAACTGAGCGCATATACAGATTTTTGCAAAGAATTTGATGTGCCGGAAGCCCAGAATTGTATGAAAATGCTTCATGCTGTTGCGGAGATGGGAACCGGGGACGCAGTGACACAGATGAATCATCTGATCATGCATGTGAATGAAATGCAAAACCGGGCGGAAGAAATCAGAAACAGGAAAATTGCATTTAGACAGAAAATGATATTTTCTTATCCGGTTATAGCTGCAACGATAAAGCTGTTGATTGATCTTACGGTTGGGATGACAATGATGTTTCATATGCTTGGAAGGATGGGAGGTGCGCTGCAATGAGGCAGATAATCGGAGCATTTGGTATTTTATTTATATTACTGGCAAATATTTTTGTATGTACAGGCCTGATTGGAGCGAGTGGGCAGGTAGCTGCTGCAAAAGAATATAAATCACAGGTGGTTGCAGAACTGGAAAATAGTAATTTTAATCCGGCTGTTATCGAGGCATGTAAAAAGAAGGCGGTGGAAGATGGATATGAATTAAAGATTTCGGACTGCATTTATGATGCATGGCAGAATATGAGAATTGCACAGGTGGCATTAAAGTATCATTATCGCATACCGGTACTTGGAATTTCCGAAGAGAATATTACATATGCGATTGCGAGGTGATGGATTTGAGTCTGATGATGATTGTGGAAAAATTCGGAGGGACTTTTTTGGCTATTTTGGCTGGCGGTGCAGTGATACGAATGTTTTATGAAGTTTTAATTTATGTATCATCTTTCTAAACGTACAGGAAAGGAAAAGACGATGGAAGATATTATAGAGGAATTTGGAAGTGGATTTTTAGCGGTTGTCGTAACACTTTTTTTTATTGGTTTCTGGTATGAAAACATGAAACAGGGTGGGATTGTTTATGGATCTGTGCAGCAGTTTTTGAATTGCATCTGCGGCAGTTAGAGAGGTGGATATGCATGAAGTGATTAAAATGTATGGGAAAACAATTTTTCAGGCAGTAGTCCTGACAGGTCTGATGTGGATGATTTTAAAGGGTGTGATGGATGAAAAGGGAAATACGGGGATCGTGGAGATCGTATCGGATCAGATGGAGCAGCAGACGGAAAATCCGGCAGATTTTGAAACATTTTATGCGGAATCACAAAAATTGCCACCCTATTTTGCAACGGTTGTAACAGGATATTTGAAAACCGGAAAATATCAGATGGAGGATGTCGTAAAGGCGTGGGATCATGCAGGAAATGAATTGCAGGTACATTTGATGAAAGTTGTTTCGCCCGACGGAAACATGCTGCAAAATGAACTGGATTTTCAGGTGCCGGGGGTGTATGAATTAAATGTGATGGCAGTAGATTGTGATAACAGAGTCAGATATGCCGCAGTAAAGCTGCCGGTAAATAACTGATGAGGGTAAATTACCCGCAAAAAGCGTGTGTAATAGTTTGCAAAATACAGACTGAATGACAGATAAAGGGTGGGAAAAGTGAAAAATATGATAACTATGATGATTGGCATCGTAATTGGTGCAATAACAATCCTGATAATATTAACGGTAACCGGTCGCATGAATTATGCGACAGAATTAGAAAGTCAGCTGCCAATGGTTGTAGAAGATACGCTTGGTAATATAAAAATAAAGCAGTCGTATCCTGTGGCAGAGAATAAGGAATTCACTGCAGATGTGACAGAACAGCTTGCAAAGGAACTGGATGCCCAGACTGGCATTGTAATGCGTATTATGGGAGCTGATATGGAAAAAGGAATAATTTCTATGGGCGTAGACAGAGAGTTTATACATCCGGATGGAAAAAATGGGACAGTGAAATGCAGCCGGACAGCAGTATGGAACAAATTAGAAAATATGGTGGAACAGAAGTATTATGTCCAATTTTATAAGGATGCAGATACAAGTGACTGTTATAAGCGGTATTGTGTGATGGAAGGCGATACGATTGGTGCACCTGCAGTGCCGGTAGAAAAAGACAGAGAGTTTGCCGGCTGGCAGGACGACAATGGATATGAGGCAGATTTTTCGCAGCCGGTAGAACAGAACCGCAATTATTATGCAGTCTGGAAATAATCGAAAAAACAGCCGCACAAAAGGGCGGCTGTAAGAACTTATAAAGATTGTTTTGCAAGATTTTTATTTGCAGTGGAAAGCATCAGTTTGATACGGTTCAACTGGTTAACTTCACTTGCGCCCGGATCGTAGTCAATGGCAACAATATTTGATTCCGGGAAACGGTGGCGAAGCTCTTTGATAACACCTTTTCCGACAACATGGTTCGGCAGGCAGGCAAACGGCTGTGTACAGACGATGTTTGGTGTACCGCTGTGGATCAGCTCCATCATCTCGCCGGTTAAGAACCAGCCTTCACCGGTCTGGTTACCTTCGGATACGATATCTCTTGCATAATTTGCAAGATCATCGATATGTGCAGGCGGATCAAAATGCTTACTTTTTTCAAATTCATCTCTGGCGGCACTTCTTAACCATTCAAAGAAGTTGATGCCAAGACGTCCGATACGTTTGGACTTTTTGCTGAATCCAAGGTTGTCAGCTTTAAATCCGGTGTTATAGAAGCAGTAGAGCAGGAAGTCAGTCAGATCCGGCACAACAGCTTCTGCACCTTCGGATTCTAACAGTCCGACTAAATCGTTGTTCGCAGCAGGATGGAATTTTACTAAAATCTCACCGACAACGCCGACGCGGGGTTTTTTTACATCTATGCGGTCAAGATTGTCAAAATCACGGATGATCTGGCGGCACATCTGCTTGAATTTTCGGTGGGATAACAGTTTATCCTGTGTAATAAAGGAGATAACTTCTTTTTTCCATTTTTCATGCAGTGCATTTGCGGAGCCTTTTACCGCTTCGTAAGGGCGTGTGCGGTAGAGGCAGCGAAGGAAAATATCACCGAACTCTAACGCATACAGACCGTGCTGGATCAGTGAAGGTGTCAGTTTAAATCCAGGATTGCTCTCAAGACCGCTTAAGTTGATGGAGATAACCGGTACATTCGGATATCCTGCTTTTTCAAGCGCACGGCGGATGAAACCGATATAGTTGCTGGCACGGCAGCCACCGCCGGTCTGGGAGATCAGGATCGCTGTTTTATTCATGTCATAATTGCCAGACATGACAGCACTCATAAGCTGTCCTACTACGATCAGAGACGGATAGCAGGCGTCATTGTTTACATATTTTAATCCGACATCCACAGAGGTTCGGCTTGGAACATCCGGTACGACCAGATTATAACCGGCTGCGCAGAATGCAGGCTCTAACAGTTCAAAGTGGATCGGTGACATCTGCGGACAGAGGATCGTATAATTTTTACGCATCTCTTCCGTGAAAACAACTCTGTTATAGTTGGAAGGAACGGTGGTCCGTTTGGTCTGTTTCTTCTCACGTACACGGATAGCGGAGAGTAAAGAACGGATACGGATCCTTGCGGCACCTAAGTTGTTAACCTCATCAATCTTTAAGCAGGTGTAAATTTTACCTGATTTTGTCAGAATGTCATTGACTGCATCGGTGGTAACGGCATCTAAGCCACAGCCGAAAGAGTTTAACTGGATCAGGTCGAGATCATCTCTGGTTTTTACAAAGTTGGCAGCTGCATACAGACGGGAATGATACATCCATTGATCCATAACGATCAGTGGACGCTCCACCTGATGCAGGTGGGAAACGGAATCCTCTGTCAGCACGGCAATACCGTAGGAATTGATCAGTTCCGGAATACCGTGGTTGATCTCAGGGTCAACGTGGTATGGACGTCCTGCTAATACGATACCGCGTTTCCCGGTCTTTTCCATATAATCTAAGACTTCCTCACCTTTTTTCTGCATTTCCATACGGACAACGGCAAGTTCTTTGTATCCTTCGGAAACGGCATCGCGGATCTCAGACTCTGGGATGGCAAATTCTGGTGCAGTAAAAGTTTTTACAAGCTGTGAGGATAAAGTTTCTTCACTGGTAAATGCCATGAATGGATTATAAAAACGTACTTTGCCGGAAGTAATATCTTCCACGTTATTTTTGATATTTTCCGCATAGGAAGTTACAATCGGGCAGTTGTAATGGTTGTTGGAATCCGGGAATTCATTGCGCTCATAAGGAACACATGGGTAGAAAATAAAGTCCACATTCTGATGGATCAGCCAGGTCACATGTCCATGTGCAAGTTTTGCCGGATAACACTCGGATTCACTCGGAATCGAGTCAATGCCAAGTTCGTAGATCTTTCTGGTTGACTGTGGGGACAGCACAACGGAAAAACCAAGTTTTTTGAAAAAGGCAGCCCAAAACGGGAAATTTTCGTACATATTTAAAACTCTTGGGATACCTACCGTGCCGCGCGGGGCCTCTTCCGGTTTTAAGGAAGGGTAGTCGAATAAACGTTTATTCTTATATTCAAATAAGTTTGGAATATTTTCTTTGTTTTTCACACCGCCGACACCGCGCTCACAGCGGTTTCCGGTGATATACTGGCGGTTTCCGGAGAAACGGTTGATCGTCAGCAGACAGTGGTTGGTACAGCCCTGACATCTTGCAAGTTTGGTATCGAAAGTCAGTGCATTGATCTCGTCGATGGAGAGCATTGTTGTCTGATAGTCCGCTTCATGGCGCTCTCTTGCGATGAGAGCAGCACCGAAAGCACCCATGATACCTGCGATATCCGGGCGGACACATTCACAGCCGGAGATCTTTTCAAAGCTGCGGAGCACGGCATCATTGTAAAAAGTACCACCCTGTACCACGATGTTTTTTCCAAGTTCGCTTGCGTCAGAGAGCTTGATAACTTTAAATAATGCATTTTTAATGACGGAGTAGGCAAGCCCGGCAGAGATATCAGCGACGGAAGCGCCTTCTTTCTGTGCCTGTTTTACTTTGGAGTTCATGAATACGGTACAGCGGGTTCCAAGGTCGATCGGGTTTTTGGCAAAAAGCGCCTCTTTTGCGAAATCCTGTACAGAAAAGTTTAAGGATTTTGCAAATGTTTCGATGAAAGAACCACAGCCGGAGGAGCAGGCTTCATTTAACTGCACACTGTCCACGGTCTGATTTTTGATCTTGATGCATTTCATATCCTGACCGCCGATGTCTAAGATACAGTCTACCTCAGGATCGAAAAATGCTGCTGCATAATAGTGGGCGACGGTTTCTACCTCGCCGTCATCTAACATTAACGCAGCTTTTAAAAGCGCCTCGCCGTAACCGGTAGAGCAGGAGTGTACGATATGTGCATTTGCCGGAAGCTTTTCATAAATCTCCTTGATAGAACGGATTGCAGTGGAGAGAGGACTTCCGTTGTTGTTACTGTAAAATGAATACAATAAAGAACCGTCTTCACCAACCAGGGCAATTTTTGTTGTGGTGGAACCGGCGTCGATACCGAGATAACAGTTTCCTTCGTAAGTGGAAAGATCGCCTGTTTTTACATTGTGTCCGTCGTGGCGGGCACGGAAAGTATCATATTCTTCCTGATCTTTAAATAATGGATCAAGACGTGCTACCTCAAATTCCATATGTATATCAGAGTTTAGTTTTTCAAGCATGGAAGAAAGGGTTGTGTTCTGTTCCGGTTTGCAGTTTAAAGCAGAACCGATCGCCGCATAAAGGTGTGAATTGTCCGGGGTGATCGCATGCTCATCATCCAAGTTCAAGGTGCGGATAAATGCAGCCTTTAATTCGGATAAAAAGTGGAGTGGACCGCCTAAGAATGCGACGTGGCCGCGGATCGGTTTACCACAGGCAAGACCACTGATCGTCTGGTTAACGACCGCC
>ERZ1026854.169-NODE-169-length-48780-cov-18.063746_pt1 | contig 48780 bp, 42 predicted proteins | sample MGYA00380157_ERZ1026854 | MGnify/ENA primary metagenome ERZ1026854 (study PRJEB33269, sample SAMEA4719793) | human gut metagenome | biome: human-associated habitat; feature: organic feature; material: feces | place: Cameroon | collected 2013-10 ... | reverse complement strand
GCGCATCGTACTAAAGTACGAGCGTGCCGCGTTTCTTATACCCTGCCGAGGGCTATGGGGATTAGATACAATTTTCTTCACTAACTCTCAATTTATTGAATCAAATCACAACTTATAATCTTTTCCCGTATCTGCGCATAAGCCTCCGGCTCCAGATCATAGCCCAGATAGGCAATTCCCTGATACACTGTTTCCGGAATGATCTCCGATGAACTCATTTTTTTACAAATAGCCTCAATCAGATCCCGCTTTGCCGCGATGATCTTCACATCTGCTGCGTAAAATTGCACCATATCGTAATCTGAAGTATTGCCACAGGGGTTGAGACAGGTAGCGCAGTCCGGTGCAATGGCGAATTTCTCCGCATGAATCTTCTGGACTGTCTCTTCTTCGCTATCGCCGTCTGTCAACCGCAGAAATGCTTCCCGGACCACACTGTCCGTCCGCTCCGTTTTGCCATTATTAGACACGGCTCCCACCAAGCCGATCAGGGCGCTGATGATTCTGTCTCCCTGCATTTTCCTACAAACCTCCATTTTTCAGATGCCTGCTTTCCGTACAGACAATCCTGTTTATTCCAAAATCTCTCCGTCAATGGAGATGGTCACTACCTGCCAGGGCAGGAACTTTCCGCTGTCCTGTATAGCCTTCTTTGCCGCCATTTCCAGTCCTCCGCAGCAGGGCACTTCCATGCGCACGATGGTCACGGACTGAATGTCGTTGTTCCGCAGAATCTCCGTCAGCTTCTCGCTGTAATTCACTGCATCCAGCTTCGGGCAGCCGATCAGCGTCACTTTGCCGCGAATGAATTCCTTATGAAAATTCGCATATGCATAAGCGGTACAATCTGCCGCGATGAGCAGTTTTGCCCTGTCAAAATACGGTGCCTGCAAAGGTGCCAGTTTGATCTGGACCGGCCAGTTACACAACTGGGATTTCATTGTCGCACTACTCTCTGCCACAATTTCTGCATTCTCCGTCCGGTTCATCTGACGCATTCTGCTTCCCGGGCATCCTCCATGGGGAATCTGCATGCCTTCCCGTTGCATCTTTTCCTGTTGTTTCAGCTGCTGTGCCTGCTTTACTGCCGCCTCATCATAGGCCGGTGCCTCCCGCTCTTCGAAGGTGATGGCTCCCGTGGGACACCCCGGCAGGCAGTCACCGAAGCCGTCGCAGAAATGCTCCCTGACCAATTTTGCCTTGCCATCAATAATATCTATGGCACCTTCATGACATGCGGTGGCACAAATACCGCATCCATTGCATTTTTCTTCATCAATATGAATGATTTTTCGAATCATGTTGCCTCCTTAATTTTGCTGTTCTCTTTGTCTCTTTCCATACTATAGCAAACTTAAGCAGGTCATTATGTTGTTTTTCCAACAAAGGAATTATTTTCTTCGCATACAGAAATCATCTTCTCCACCGCCCTGCGATTGATCGTAAGCAGCGCTTCTCCTTCCAGCTTATGACCACTGGCCTCATAAAAAGAACCGATAGTGAACCCGTCCAACCTATTGGCACCATCATATTCTCGCCCAGCTCCAGCGGTAAAATCTGAACACAAAGGGCAAAAAAGTACCGCCTGCATGGATATTAGTTCCACACAAGCGGTATATACAGCACGACTTATAATTTAGAAAGACACGGTCAGCTGCATCTTGAATCTCTCTTCGCCGTATACTGCGTGAGGAATATCCTTGGGCATGATCAGGGTCTCGCCCTCTTCCACATAGAATACTTCACCGCCAACAGTGAATCTGCCCTTGCCTTCCAGAACAGTCACCATAGCATCACCGCCCGCCGCATGGGTAGAGATTTCCTCACCCTTGTCAAAGGAAAAGATTGTCATACTCACATAGTCATTCTGTACCAGTGTCTTGCTGACTACCTGACCCTCCTGGTATTCTACCAGATCCTTCAGATTTAATTTGGTCTGTTTGTCGATATTTTTATACATTGTTATCCATCCTTTATTAACTACATCGTTATTATGCCTGTCCGACACGCGTCATTTGCAAAGCTGCACTATCCTATTTTCCGTCATTACAACTACCTCTGCGCATATTCTGACGCTCCCACCGGAACTTATCTTGACTTTCTGAAGTGATTATACTAGAATCATCCCATCAAGTATGTTGGTTTTCCAACAAAAGGAGAATTTATTATGAACAATCCTCTCTTTCAGAATATTTTACCCGAAGATATCCCTGTTATGCTGAAGCGTCTGAATGCCTATACAAAATCCTATCGTAAGGATGAATATATCAAACATGCCGGAGATCCCGCGGATTTTATCGGCATCATTGAGACTGGCTCCATCCATGTTTTACAGGACGATTACTACGGCAACCGCAATATCACAGCCTCCATCTCCCGTGGTTCTCTGTTCGGCGAGGCTTTTGTCTGTGCGGGGATTCCTTATCTTCCTGTGGACATCGTGGCTGCGGAAGACTGCACCGTAATGTTCCTGAATGGAAAAACACTGTTAAATACCTGTGACAACGGCTGTAAATTTCATCACACGCTGGTTCGCAATCTGCTGGGAATCGTGGCCCAGAACAATATGTATCTGAACCAGAAGATCAAATATACCTCCCGCAAGACTACCCGGGAAAAGCTGATGACGTACCTGAACGATCAGGCAAAGATGAAGGGTTCCAATGACTTCACTATCCCCTTCAACCGTCAGGAACTGGCGGATTACCTCGGGGTAGAAAGAAGCGCCATGTCCGCAGAACTGGGCAAGCTCACAAAGCTTGGCATTCTCCGGACACAGCGCAGTCATTTCACCTTGTTGAAACCCATAGATTAATTTTTGATCACCTTTTCAAAATCGGAGGCCGGATGCTTGCACAGCGGGCAGATAAAATCCTCCGGCAGCTCCTCGCCCACATATTCATAACCGCAGATGGTGCAGCGCCATACGGTCTGGCCGTCTGCGGTTTTTCCCACTTCCTCCGGCTTCGGCTTTACCACTTCTTGATAGTACTCATAGTTTGCCGATGGCTCCTCGCTTAACACTTCCATCTCTGTCACTTCACCAATGAACATGGTGTGGGATCCCAGATCCACGGTCTGACTGACCTTTACCGCCAGATAAGCATTGGTGCCTTCTGTGATATAAGGTACACCATTCTCCGCATCTTTGTATTCTGTGTAATCAGCGAATTTATCCACCTCTCTGCCGGACTGGAACCCGAATCGCTGATACAGAGGAAATTCTGCCGCCCTGCTGAGCACCGATACGTTGAACACACCGGTCTTTAACAACATATCATGAGTATAGTTTGCCTTATTGATACAAATGCAGAGCTGATTCGGAGAAGATGCCGCCTGGATCGCCGTATTAACAATACACCCGTTTGCTTTCTCTCCATCTTTCGTGGTTACGATATATAATCCATAACTTAATTTGTACATTGCCTTCTTGTCCATAAAAGTTCTCCTTTTCTCCTACGGTTTGTTTCTCTTTTTAGTATCTCTTTCCTGTTATGTTTTATTTGTCTTATATTTCTTTATTAGTTAGTATGGTCTGATTATAATATATCCGGAATTATCTGTCAATAATATCAGTAATGATTACTATTTTATATTTAAAAAATAACACCGATACCATTCGATATCGGTGTTTCTCACTATACTGCCACAGTAAACAGTGTCGCGTGATCCTTTTCTCCTAGTAAGTCACCACATTATGATACACTCTGTAATACCCGTCGCCCAGATCCACCAGTTGCAGCTGGATCGCAAAATAGTCCATACCGAGATTCTTCAGTACATCCACTACATACCCCTGCTCATAGGCTCCGGTGTTGTAGGACTGCTCAATCGTGTTCCACAGACTCTTGGACACCACATTGTCAAAATGCTGGTCTCCGCTTCCCAATGCGGTCAGCTGCTTCTTACAATCCTCATAATAAGAACTCAGATCTGCCAGCGCATCGGCTCTGGGAGCCGGTGTGGCTGCAACATCACTGTCGGAGTCGGTATTGCCGGAAGGATAACGCATGGGCTCCTGAGGGTTCGGATTGATATAATCGCTGAGGGAATTGCCCGGCTGCTCCGGATCTGTGCTTCCATCCCCCGGCTGTCCGGGATCTGTACCGTTCCCCTTCGCAGCATCTCCGGGATTTGCACTTCCACCATTGGGATCCGGTGTTGCCGCATTCCCCTGAGAAGGCTGTCCGGAATCCACTGCCCCTGTCGTTGTCGTGTCCGCCTGTCGATAGGCGGTACCATTGCAGGCCGGCAGATAGACCGACAGATTCTGTCTCACATGAGTGGAGGCAAAGTCCGCATCCGTCTTATTAAAATAGTCATAACGAAGGGTATCTGCATCATCCCAGGTCACATCCACATTATAATAACCATCGTCCAGCTTCACGATATTCCAGGCATGATCCCCACCGGAATAACCGGTGCAGTAATAGCAGGGAATTCCCAACTGCTGTAACAGATACTGGTAAGCTCTGGCATAACCGGCACACACGCTCTTTCCATTCACCAGTGCACTGTAGGCGCTCTGATTCATATCCGACGTCAGATCATAGGTCACTGCCGCTGCCAGTGCATCGTGCACATACTTCTCTTTTTCATAATCGCTGTCAAGGGACGCTGCCCCGGAGATCAGATTCTGCGCCGCCGCATCGAATCTTTGCTTTGCGCTCTCCAGATCATTTGCCGTGCTGTTATATTTTAAATCGATCTCCACACATTGCCCGTTGGCCAGATATTTGCTGGAATATCCGGTCTCCATCCAGAACAGCTCCGGGTGATCTCCGATGACCGCCTCGAAAGCCGTCTTCACGTCACTGGCGGATACTGTCTTCTCCGGGGCAAATTTTTCTGTCAGGTCCTGTGCGTTGGCATAGATCTGCCGGTATACGGACTGCTGATTCTCCGTCAGCATCTGATAATAAGGATATTTCTCTGCGGAAAAAGATAATCCGTCTCCTGTTTCTCCGGAACCTAATGTCTCTTCCAGATTCTTTGCTTCCTGATCAGGAATCTGCTGTTCTTCCGGCTGGATCGGCTGGAATCCGGTTCTGCCGCCCACATCCTCCGGAATCCGCAGCTGATCCAGCGCCGGAGCTACATAACCATTCATTTCGCCCGGCATACCGTTGGGAAGTGTCACACTGATATTGCTATTCCCGGAATTCTGTTCCCCTGCGGTTTCTTCTGTCCCGGTCGTCACATCCGTCGTATTGCCGTACAGTTTCTGCGCCAGAGAACTGGTCATATTCGGGTTCAGTGCAAATACCAGAATCCCGCCGCACAGCAGCAGACACAGCACCGCAATTCCTATCATGATCTTATTGACTATCTTCATCTTTATACTCCTATCAGACCGGGCTTCCTACCTTGCAGCGCTGCCCAGATTTCTTCTAAAACTCTTTTCTGTCACGATTACTGCTCCTCTTCGATACCCAGTAATCCTTCCGAGGAATAGCGGTTCGTTGCATTCCACAGGATCCATTCTTCATATCCAGCATCGTAGACCGCCTGGATCTGTTCTCTGATCTGTGTTCCATTGTAGGAAATATGTCCCGGAACCCAGGTGGCAGTAAATGCCTGCAGCCATGGCCGTACTGCAGCCCTCTCCGCTTCCGGAATCTCCTGCAATTCTTCTACAGAACCCTGCATGGCGGCCGATACCGTTTCGTAAGGATGGGCATCCGGCACCTTCAGACCGAACACGCCGTTGGCATAATGGGAGGGATAGACCATCGGGCTGATGGCATCCACTGTCTGTCCCAGTGCCATGTAATCCTGCCCTACGGTCTGCACATCCATCTCGCTGCCAATGATGGTACCGAAGACATCTGCCGTGACCACACAACCCTTTTCATGAAGTCTGTCTCCCGCATAGGAGAGAAAATCCTGTATGGCCTGCCGCTTCGGATAGCCTTCCATATCCACACCATAGTCCGCCGCATTTGCATCCGATCCCACCGGAAATCTCACATAATCATACTGAATCTCATCAAAGCCCAGATCCGCCGCCATCTCCGCAAGCTCTGTCAGATATTCCCAGACCTCCTGTCTATAGGGGTTCACCCAGGCCAGCCCATTGGCGTCTGTCACCGGCTTACCGTCTGGCTTAGTCAGCGCCAGTTCCGGCTGTGCCGCCGCCAGAATGGGGTCCTTAAAGCAAACGATCCGCGCAATGGTATATATATTATGATCTTTCAATTCCTGCATCAGCGCCTGAATGTCCCGGATGTAACGTATCCCGGCCTGCATTTCCGATATCCGGTCCAGCACGGGAATGTCCTGTGGAATCTCCTCATTCGTCAGCCGAAATGTCACATTTCCCTCGTCGTTTTTCACGTCGATGACCATGGCATTCAGTTCCGTCTCATCCACCAGGCGGATCAAATCTTCCATTCCGGCACTTCCAGCCTTCGGGCCGGTGACGTAGATACCCTTTACCTTCGTCCGTCCCGCCATGCGGTCCGCCGTAGTCTGCTCCTGCCAGGGCACCGCTGTGGGCCGTGCTTCCTGTCCCTGTGCTCCTTCTATCCCGGATACTGCGTCCGTCTCCTTCGCGGCTTCTGTCTGCTCTGCATCTCCGGTGGCTGCGGCATCTCCATCTGTGACATCCGATGCATTCTCCCCGGCAACAGCTGTCTCTGCGGAATCTGTCGTTGCCATTGCTTCTATTCCTATCACTTCTGTCCCTGTCAGAGCTATCTCATTGTCTGTTCCACAACCGGTCATGCCAAGCATAAACACGATTCCTGCTACCAGGAGTCTCTTCCCCGGACCTGTATTTCGTATCATTGGTATTCTCCCTGTATTACCGCCGTTTCATCTCGTTCCCCTCATCAGGCGGTATACTCTTCCATGCATGTAACTATTCAGCGCCATATTCGCCAAATTGCGGTTCCTGTATTTCATGGCTCTGAATAATTCCATTATATTTTTAATTGTTGAAAAATGCAAGAAATGCTACACTATATCTATCAGCTCTGTCTCCGCTTGCGAAAAGAGCCACCCTGATTTTCCCAGGAGTAAGATGCAGGTATCGTCAGTTGGAAACTGCCGCCCGCAAAGTTCCCTCCCCCTACACCTGCCCGGAGATCTGCGCTGCGGATATCTTCCGTACTCTGTATACCGAAAAAGGGATCCAACCCACAGAAGTCCTCCTGACCGCTACCGGTCAGTTCTTCCGGATCGAATCCCTGAATACTTTACAATGCTATCCCGCTTCCATCGACACGCTGCAAAATCTCCATACAAAAGGATGCGGTGTTTATCTCTTATCCAACGCCCAGCGTATCTTCACCGAATATGAATTGCGCTCTCTGGGACTCTGGGAATTATTTGACGGTATCCTTATCTCTTCCGATGAGGGTTGCTGCAAGCCGGATCCCGCCTTTTTTCAGATTCTGTTTGAACGCTACGGATTGGATCCCGCTGACTGTCTGATGATCGGCAACGAGCGCACCAGCGATCTGGCGGGTGCTGTGGCCGCGGGAATAGACTGCTGTTACCTGCACACCACCACCTCTTCCGGTTCCGCAGACGAACCTCCGAAGGAAGCCCGCTTCACGGTCATGGACGGTGACTCCTGTGCTCTGCAAAAACTTCTTCTAGGCTTAGCCAGATCCTCCTGACCGGATCCTCATCACCCGGAAGTTAATTTCTCCGGATGTTTTTTCATCCACGCAAAGACTGCCACAGAGATCATGGAGCCTGTCAGGAACTGCATCAGGGATGCTCCTCAGTTTTTTCCGCGGCATGCTCTTCCTCCGGGTAAGTCAGTCCCCAGTCTTGTCGAATCCGGGTCATCATCTTCATAACATCCTCGGTAAGCTCCAGTTTCATCAATTCCGGATGTCCGGCGATGGCCTGTTCCATATCCTCCACCTCGTATCCCAGTGCGTCTGCCGTAGCTCCCGCCGTGATTTCCTCGGTATGTCCGTCTTCGGTGTAAGTGATCACCGCTTTCTGCCCTCTGGGATACTCGTACATTTCCACGTAAGCCTTGTCAAAAGAGATCATGCCCCGCTTGGGCTGCTTGGCATGCAGGGACAATATGACCGTGACCATCTCCTGTTCCGGATTCATCAGAAGGATTCCCGCCTGCTCGTCCACACCGGTAGGTGCAAGCTTCACCTGGGAAGTGATCTGATCCGGGCAGGAACTTAAGAACATTCTGACAAAAGAAAGCGCATACACCCCGATGTCCAACAGTGCTCCGCCTGCCAGATTTCGGTTAAAGAACCTGTTCTTCATATCGTATTCCTTATAGCTTCCGAAATTCATCTGTATCACACGTAATTCTCCGAATTCTCCGGCATCCACGCGTTTTTTCAGTTCTTTATAAATCGGCATGTGATAGATGGTCATGGCCTCCGCCAGCACCACGCCATGCTCCTTCGCCAGCTGCACTGCCTCTTCCAGTTCTTCGGAATTCAGCGTAATGGATTTTTCACATAACACATGCTTGCCCGCTGCCAGCGCTTTCCTCAGGAACTGAATGTGAGTGTTATGGGGTGTGGAAATATAAATAATATCCACCGCAGGATCTGCGCATACATCCTCAAAGCTCGTAAACACCTTCTGTACGCCGTATTTTTCCGCAAAGGCCACCGCCTTCTCCTGTGTCCGGTTCACAACACCATACAGTTTCTGTCCTCTTTTTTCCATAGCCTGCGCCAGTTCATTGGCAATGACGCCACAGCCTGCACTTACCCAGTTTGCCATCCTATCTTCTGCCTTCCTTTCCACGATTTTTATTCTCATACATCCTTGCATCCGCTTCATTCACAATCTGGCGGACATCCACGCCACAGCCTTCCGCCCAGCCCACGGCACTGGAAATCGGCATCTCGCCCTGACTGTCTTTCTCCTGCAATGCGGCACTGACAGACTCGACCATAGACTGGATCTCCGTTTCCACCGGATTCTCGATCAGCATGACAAATTCATCTCCACCTACGCGATAGACCTTACGTCTGTCCGTGGATAATTCATATAATACGGAAGACAATGTCTGGATCAACACGTCTCCGGCGGCATAGCCGTATTTGTCATTGACACATTTCAGATTATTCACATCCCAGAAAATAGCTGCCAGTCTGTCCACCTGCGGATAGTAACCATTGATCATTTCCTCGTATTTGTTCTTGTTATATACATGGGTGCCCAGATCAGTCTCCTTGCGATATGTCAGATCAGCGATCCTCTGTGCATCCTCGTGGCTGGTAATGCTGATATACCGCAAAATAATGGCGAAAATCAGAAGTATCACCGCCCGGGGCAGCGCTCCGTAGAACAATATCACGAACACCGGATCCGGCTCAATGCCAAACTGCAGCGTCCCCTCCATCCACTGCTCTATATACCAGTCTCTGGTGTGATTGCTCCCAAGGAGCAGATTCAGGTCACAGATTCCATGATAGAATCCGGTCACCATACTGATGACCATGGTCACATCATTCACAACATATGTGATCCACAGTGTCATCCGCTCCCTGTACTGTACCGCCAAAAGCAACGGCAGCACATAGATAAGCACCGCATGGAATGACAAAAATGCCGCAATGATCGCCGAGATCACACAGATCAGTGTAAGAAACACATACTTTACCCAATGCTTTGACAGATCCACCTTTTTATAAATGTATAAAACAGGAATTCCCATCACCACCGACAGCCCTGCTGCCATGGTAAAAATTTCGGCATCCACAATAAAGATTCTCACTAATGTCAACAACCAGAGAATCAGAATCGTCACAAAGATCCAGAAAAATCCCTTCAATGTCCGTAAGTTGGAGTTGATCTCCTGCTGGTGTAATTCCTGTTTATACTGTTCCTGATAATTTTCCATAATAATTTCCTATGTTTTCTATCAATTTGTCTTCTTCGTTCAGTGTTCTGCGCACAATAGATACAGTATAACATATTATGACATTTTTTGCATTAAATGAGCTTATTTATCAAAATTAAAATCCTATTTTTCCACATTCTGTCTCATGCTGCCGGTGCCCCGGCAATCGACCTCTTTACCGGGAAATAATCAAGCGGAAGTTATTTTCCCGGTATTCCCTGGGAGAAATGCCATAGATTTTCCGGAAATTTCGCAGGAACGAGGAATAATCGGCAAATCCGGTCATCTGCCAGCTCTCGGTGATGCTCTTCCCCTCTGCCATAGCCTGACAGGCCGCAATGATCCGCTTGCTCACAATAAAGTTATGCACTGTCATACCGGTGATCTCCTTAAATTTCCGCAGAAAATAGAACTTACTCATATGCACGGTCTCTGCTACATCCTCCACGGTGATCCCCTCTCCCAAGTGGACTTCGATATAGACTGTCACCTGTTCCACCAGGGGATGATCCACGATCTCCTGGGTGGAGGATAAATATTCCTCTCTCCTGCACAGCGCATTCAGATAGCCGAAAAACAGGCTTAAATTGCCTCTGTCCATGACCTTACGGATTCCGCAGTTCTGGGCTTCATCCCCCTCTAAGATCTCCGACATAGCAAGCTTTAGCAGAAATCCACGCAAAATTTCTTCATAATAAATGGGAAAATGATACAGCTTCGGTCCCTCACCCCAGAAACATTCCGCCAAAAACGGTTCTCCTTCCGCCAGTTCCCTGAGCATCTGGTCACTGATCCACAAAATGATTCTTCGGGAAGATGCCATACTTTTTCCCGTAGGATGGTATTTGTGCATAACGTTTTTATCGATCAGGAGGAAATCTCCCTTACGCATCCGCACGGCGCGATCCTCGATCAGCGAGGAAAATTCCCCCTCCATAATGTAGATCAGTTCGTAAAAATCATGATAATGAAACGTCACCGCTCCGATGGGTTCCCCAACCTTCTCATAGACCTCATAGTCACCACTCAGCATATATTGCCGTTCGTCTGCCGCATCCCGGTAGCGCAGATTCTTTTTTCCACCAGATCCCATCCGTGTTCACTCCTGCATTCTACTTTGACTATTTTTCATAGTCCTTTATCTTCAGTAATACTATAGAGCAATTTTTGCACTATTTCAAGCAATCTATGCAGTTTTAATGCATTTACCATTCTGTTATGCTTAAGACAGCAAAAAACGAAACCAAAACATTCCCTACAAGGAGGATTTCTATTATGCAAATGACACTGCGCTGGTATGGCAGCAAATACGACACCGTCACCTTAAAACAGATCCGTCAGATCCCCGGCGTCACCGGTGTGATCTCCACCCTCTATGGCACCGCTCCCGGAGAGGTCTGGGAAATGGAGGATATCCTTGCTCTGAAGGCAGAGATTGAGGCCGCAGGCCTACAGCTGGCCGGTATCGAGAGCGTCAACATTCACGATGCCATCAAGATCGGTTCCCCCGACCGCGAGCAGTATATCGAGAATTACATCACTACTCTGGAGCATCTGGGACAGGCAGATATCCACATGGTATGTTACAACTTCATGCCGGTCTTTGACTGGACCCGCACCGAGCTTGCCAGAATGCGTCCCGATGGTTCCACTGTCCTTGCTTACAATCAGGCTGCTGTAGACGCTATTGATCCGGCCAAAATGTTCGAATCCATTGCCGGCGATATGAACGGCACCGTAATGCCCGGCTGGGAGCCTGAGCGTATGGCTCATGTCAAAGAACTGTTCGAAATGTACGAGGATGTGGATGATGAAAAGCTTTTTGCCAACCTGAAATATTTTCTGGAGCGCATCATGCCCACCTGTGACAAATACAACATTAACATGGCGATCCACCCCGACGATCCCGCCTGGAGTGTCTTCGGGCTGCCCCGTATCATCATCAACAAGCAAAACATCCTGCGTATGATGAAGATGGTAGATAACCCTCACAACGGCGTTACCTTCTGTTCCGGTTCCTACGGCACCAACCTGGAAAATGATCTGCCGGATATGATCCGCTCCCTGAAAGGCCGCATTCATTTCGCCCATGTCAGAAACCTGAAGTTCAACTCTCCTACTGATTTCGAGGAGGCTGCACATCTGTCCAGCGATGGTACCTTCGATATGTACGAGATCATGCTGGCTCTTTATGATATTGGTTTTGACGGTCCCATCCGTCCCGATCACGGACGTATGATCTGGGATGAAGTGGCCATGCCCGGATACGGACTGTACGACAGAGCTTTAGGTGCCACCTATTTAAACGGTCTGTGGGAAGCTATCGAGAAGTCCCATAAGCAGAAATAACCATTGTACCTGAAAACTCACAAATCAGCTTGGAGGAAAACATTATGGAACTTACCTTAAAAAGTCTTCATGATGACCGGGACGTATTTCTCGCTGCCGGTTATCATCTGCCGGAATTCGATTACGATACCGTTCATAAAAACACCGTTGAACATCCCCACTGGATCCACTTCGGTGCCGGCAATATCTTCCGTGCCTTTCAGGCCAACGTAGCTCAGAATCTGTTAAACAGCGGCATTCTGGATACCGGTCTTATCGCAGCGGAAGGCTATGACTACGAGATCATTGAAAAAAGCTACCGTCCCCACGACAATTTAAGCATTCTCGCCACCTTAAAGGCCGACAACACCGTGGAAAAGACCATCGTAGGCAGCATCATGGAGTCTCTGATCTTAGACAGTAAAAACGAAGCAGAATACGCACGTCTCCGGGAGATTTTTAAAAATCCTTCTCTCCAGATGGCCAGCTTTACCATCACTGAAAAAGGCTATGCTACCGCTAATGCCAAAGGAGAATTCTTCCCCGCAGTAGCCGCTGACTTCGAAAAAGGTCCCGAAGCCCCCGAAAGCTACCTGGGCAAGGTAGTCTCCCTGCTTTATACCAGATACACTCACGGAGCGCTCCCCATTGCCATGGTCAGCATGGACAACTGCTCCCATAACGGTGACAAATTATATGCCGCTGTCAATGCGTTCGCCAAGGCATGGACCGACAACGGACTGGTGGAAGCCGGCTTCTTAAGCTACGTCAATGACCAGACGAAAGTCACCTTCCCCTGGAGCATGATCGACAAGATCACCCCCAGACCCGATGCCAAAGTAGAAGCTATGCTGGCCGAGGATCACATTGCCGGACTGGATGCCGTGGTGACCTCCAAAAATACCTATATCGCTCCCTTCGGCAATGCGGAGGAATGCGAATATCTGGTCATCGAAGATGCTTTTCCGAACGGTAAGCCTGCACTGGACAAAGGCGGCATCATCTTCACCGACAGAGCAACCGTAGACAAAGTGGAGAAAATGAAGGTATGTACCTGCCTGAATCCTCTGCACACCGCACTGGCCATCTATGGATGCCTCTTAGGCTACACTCTGATCTCCGAGGAAATGAAGAATCCATTATTGAAAAATATGGTGGAAATCATTGGCTACAAGGAAGGTCTTCCTGTGGTGGTTAACCCCGGAATCCTTGACCCGAAGAAATTCATTGATGAAGTTGTGAATGTGAGAATCCCCAATCCCTTCCTGCCGGATTCTCCCCAGAGAATCGCTACCGATACCTCCCAGAAGCTTTCCATCCGCTTCGGCGAGACCATCAAAGCTTACGAAGCTTCTCCAGACCTGCATACGGAAGACCTGAAGCTGATTCCTCTGGTCTATGCCGGATGGCTCCGGTATCTCATGGGTATCGATGATGAGGGCAAAGAATTTACGCCCAGCTCCGACCCCCTGTTAGAGGAAGCCCGTCAGTACGTTGCCGGTTACGAACTGAGCTCCGCTCCCAAGGATCTGTCAAAGCTGGACGCATTGCTTGCCAATGAGAAAATATTCGGTGTGAATCTCCATACCATCGGCATGGATGCTCTGGTAAAGCAGTATTTTGCAGAATTAAGCTCCGGTGTGGGAGCCGTGACTGCCACTCTGCAAAAATATGTCCCTGAGAAAATAACCCTTTGATCACCAGAGCTACCACTTCTCATAGGGACACCGGTTGACGGCGATCGCAGCCCGCAGTTCCACAAAGCAGCCACAGGCACCGCACAGGCCCTCATTCAGATATTTGCATTCCTTACATACAGCAAGGCGGTCTTCATAGACCGCCTTGTCTGCTTTACTATCCTCTTCGATCCTGTCTATGTAGGCGTACAAATTCTCCATATAGGCATTTTTGTCCATTTCCCGCAACAGACATTTTCGGCAGGGATATTTTCTTGTTACTTCTATCGTTTCTTTTTCTTCCATCATTGCTCTTATCGCTTATTTTACACGGAACATAATGACACTGCATGCGGGCATGGTAAAGGTGATCTTGCCGTCTGCGATCTTATACTCCGTAAATACTTCTTCGTGTACCTTATCGGGATCCTCAAAGGTGTTATAGGCATGAATGTCATTGGTCAGGATTGCAGCACTCACCTGCTTAGGATCACACTCTGCGAAAGTGATCTCCACCTCTTCTGCCTGATCGATGGACAGGTTGTTCAGTGTGATGGTCACGACACCATCCTTGTCCACGGAAGCGGATTCCTGTAAATGGGGAACCTTGAACTTTTCGTCTTCACCGATCTGCTCCACACCATCAATAAAGCTCTCCACCAGATCCGCATCCTGATGGTATTTGTACATATGGAATACATGGTAAGTCGGGGTACGCAGCATTTTCGGTCCCTCGGTCAGGATCACTGCCTGCAGTACGTTGACCAGTTGTGCAATGTTCGCCATCTTCACACGGTCACAGTGCTTGTTGAAAATATTTAAAGAAAGTCCCGCTACCAGTGCATCACGCATGGTGCTCTGCTGGTATAAAAATCCGGGATTGGTGCCGGGTTCCACATCGTACCAGGTTCCCCACTCGTCACAGATCAGACCGATCTTCTTCCCGGGATCGTATTTGTCCATGATCGTGGAGTGCTTATTGATCAGTTCGTCCAGTTTGAATGCCTTGGCCAGAGTCTTGTACCATGCCGCATCGTCAAAATCCAATGCACTGCCCTTGTGAGACCAGTCATCCTCCGGCAGTGTATAGTAATGCAGAGAAAGTCCGTCCATAAAACCATGCATCCATTCCGGAGCATTTTCAAAACAGGTCTTCAGCACTTCTTCTGTCCAATAAGTATCTCCGGCGTTAGGACCACAACACACCTTGAAAACAGGCTGCTTTGGATCATAATTTCTCACATAAGTCTGGTATCTGCGGTACAGATTGCCATAGTAGGACGGGGTCATATTGCCGCCGCATCCCCAGTTCTCGTTGCCGACACCGAAGTAATCCACTTTCCAGGCCTTTTCTCTGCCGTTCTTGCGGCGCAGGTCTGCCATGGGGGATACCCCATCAAAAGTCATATACTCTACCCACTCGGACATCTCCTGAACAGTACCGCTTCCCACATTGCCATTGATATAAGTCTTACAGCCGATCTGCTCACACAGTTCGAAGAACTCATGGGTACCGAAGCTGTTGTCCTCGGTCACACCGCCCCAATGGGTATTGATCATCTTCTTGCGGTTCTCTTTCGGGCCGATGCCGTCTTTCCAGTGATATTCATCTGCGAAGCATCCACCGGGCCAGCGCAGCACCGGAAGCTTCATCTCCTTCAGGGCTGCCACTACATCGTTACGCATGCCTTTGGTATTGGGAATCTCGGAATCCTCTCCCACATACAGTCCTTCATAGATACATCTGCCCAGATGCTCGGAAAAGTTGCCGTAGAGTTCCGGGTTGATATGTCCCTTTTTCCTCTTTTCGTTAATATAAACCTTTGCCATATTGATCCTTTCTGCGGCAGGCATCCGTTTCCTACCACTGTTGCGGCATCACGCCGTTCCGTCGCAGTGCGATTCCCGCAGAGCGCTTATTATTGGAAACCCTTCACTTCATGCCAGCTCTCCGCAGGCTCCGTACTTTCTTCCACCTGTACATTCTCATATACTACACTTCTTAACTTGTCTTCCGAAAAGTTATCCACTCTTGCCCGGATCCGCAGATCCTGCAGCGTAAAATCAGAAAGCAGATACTGACTTTCATCCGGCATGACATCAAAAAAGGTATCGCAGACGCAGTCACAATCTTTCATCGTGATATGATCCGCATAAGACAGCGGTCTGTCCTTGCGATCCTTCAGATCATAGTACTGGGTCCAGGGATAAATCTTGAGGAACTCCTTTACCCGGCCTTCGATCTGCTCCACCGTAATGTATTCATAGTGCTGCGGGGTGTCCGGCCGCATTTTCAGCCACAACAGTCTCGCTGCTCCCTTAATTTTAATCCTGCGCATGATGATATTGCGGTTATGCACTGATTCCGAACCGCAGGTGAGACACCCATGGCAGAAGCCATAGACACAATCCTCCACCAGAATCCGCTCATTGGAGCCGTTCTCAGGCTGTCTGTCCGCCCAAGGTCCTTTGCCACCCTTCAGCACCACGGAATCGTCATTGACTTCCATATAGCAGCCTTTCACCAGCACATCCCTACACACATCGATATCAATGGCATCCGTACTGGGTGCCGCAACAGGACCTGCCGGAGAATAAATATGGCAGTTCAAGTATTTTACATGGTCACATTTATAAATATGTGTGGTCCAGAAATGGGAATTCTGTAAATTCAGACCGGCGATCCGCACATTTCTGCAGTTGGACAGATAGACCAGCCGGGGTCTCTGACCATCCTTGTTGGTGCCGTTACTCCATTTCCAGCGCAGCCAGCAGGCTTTCCAGGTCTTAAGTCCGTTACCGTCAATAGTGCCCGGTCCGCACATGGTAAATCCATTCAGACCGTCCGCATTGATCAGTGCCGTAAAATACAGGCAGGTCTCTCCCTCGATCCGGGTCTCGGCCAGATCATAATCCGAGATATCATCGCTGCCCTTTAACGTCGCACCGGCGGAAACATAGAGATTAACTCCCTGTTTGAAATAAAGTGCTCCCGTCAGATAAGTGCCGGGCGGCACCACCAGGACACCTCCGCCCTCTTCTGCCGCCAGGTCGATCACCTTCTGGATCTCCTTTGTATATACTTTCCCGTCATCCCAGATTCCGTACTCTGTAAGTACATAGGGTCTGCCCAGTTCTTCGAGTTCCGGCATCTTCGTCTCATAGAACCAGTCATCTATGGAAGTTCCGTCCGGGAAATATTCCGTAGGTCTTGCTTTTTCGTTATGCATTCTCTGCCTCCTTTGTGTTCTGCTCCCTCAGAAAACGAACACAGGATTTCCGCCCCTGCTCGTTATCGTTGGTTATCTGATTTCTACAAAGGTAGTGTCGTAAGGTGCAATGGTCACCGTACATTCCCCCGTTTCCGTAGGAATCGTGGTGGTCTGTTCCGTGTCACTGTTGTTGATGACTACCAGCTTTTTGCTCTCTGGGTAGTACGCACATTCCGTATACAGGTTATCTGTCATATAATTGCCGGATATGCCTTCTCCTCCCGCATAGCGGATCAGCTGGTACAGCATCCTGGTATTCCACAGGTTCACCTGGAAGGAAGCCAGATAGATTCCCAGTCCCTTTCCGAAATGATTTAATGTGATCACCGGTTTCTCTCCGTCTGCCAGAAGCACCTGTGCCTTACCATCCGTAAGATACCGGTTCTCCTTTGCTTCCACACCTGCTCCTTCGGGGATCAGATGCTCTGTATCTGCTGCCTCGAAAGCCCACCTGCCATGGCATACTCTTGCTCCGGTATCCTCGTCGATTCCCAACACATGGGCCATGCGGAAATACGTATCGTATCCTTCCACAGCGGAGGGTTCGTTCACACCGATAAAGCAGCCGCCCTCGTGCACCCACTTTGTAAGTGCAGTGACAAGCCCTTCATCCTTCCAGGCATCTCCGCCGCTCCAGGCGCTTCCGGCTCTACCTGCATTGATTACGACATCTACGTCCTTCAGTATACCATTTTTTACATCCTCAAAGGAAATAAATTTCACATCCACAGGAAGTCCGGACAAAGCTTCGTTGATGTGGATCAGGTCATGCATATAGGTCTCATGAAAATGTCCGGATAAGGTCCAGGAACGAAGAGCCCCCCAGGAGTGCAACACTGCTACACGGGTTTTGATCTGATAAGGTTCTCCTGCATCATGGAAGCTGCGGATCAGCCGGAACTCGTCTGCTACTTTTTCAATGTAATCGCAGAAATCCGGGAAATCCTCCACCAGATGAAGATATCCGCCGAGACCGATCCGGTCGATCTTTGCCCGCAGAAGTGCACGTCTGACACTATTCCAGTATTTCTTGGCATCCAGAGTAGGATTTCCGCCCTCCATAAAGGTGGGCGCTCCGCCCAGTCCCACCGGGAACAGATACGGATGCAGACGAAGTTCATGCGTAGGTACATCCACGCCCGCACACAGTCTGGCTTCATAGCCGGAGAAGACACATTTGATCAGACCGTCAAAGCCAAACTCTTTGAATCTTCCGTTGTAGGGCTCTACACCGACCCAGCTGTCATCGTAGAAGACATACGCTTTCTTGCCGTAGGAATGTACCATATCGATCAGTTTCTTACCGAAAGAAATGACAAAATCATTGATAAATGCCATCCAGTCGCACTTTTTCGGATTGCCGGGCATATGCGTCACATGCAGCTGTCCCTTATTGATAAAATCTTCCGCTGTCATGCGGTAACCGTACTCTTTTTCAAATTCCTGTAAAGCCGGAACGCTGACGGTAAAATCATAGGACCCCCAGTCAGAGAACAGATTCCGGTTCCTCTCACTGCTGCCCCAGATCCATACGAAATTGTAGAACATGGAGGTAAAGCGCACCACAGTGGTATCCGGATGAGTCTCACACCAGTTCTTCATCCAGCCCAGCAGATACTCCTGAGTCTCAGGATATCTGGGATCGATCTGCATCAGATGCTCCTTGTTCCAATGATTTGTCGTATGATTGTACATGGATATCTCTTCCCAGATGCGATAAGCCAGAAAGCTTACGGTATACTTATGAAAAGGTGTGATGCCGTTCAGGGTCACGCTTCCTTTTTCTTTGTCATAGTTCCAGTTCGCAGTATCCACTTTAGCATTGGTGGTTCTGTCATAGACTTCCCAATACTCCAATGCAGCCTCACTGTCATTGATCCGAAACTGCTCCGCAAAAAAACTGTCCATCAGTCCGATGGTCATGTTATCACTCTCTGCTACCTGAGGAGGTGTACACAGGAAGGTCTGCTGTAATTTATCCTGATTCTCCTTTGCCCAGGCATTGTGATCTCTGATAATGCAGATGGTGGAATAAATGCCATAACCGGCATGGGTGATCTCGTCGGAAAGCACGGTTCCGTCACTGTCACGGATCACATCTGCTCCCCATTTTTCCGCCATTTTCAGAGTCAGTTCTTCATATCCTGATTCTCCCGGTAAGGTAAAACCACCTTTTCCCATTCTGAGTTCCTCCTCATATTCCTGCCTATTTTTCATTCCTGTCATTTCTTCACTTCTATTTTCCAGTACAATATCTGTCCTGTTACAGCAATTCCTCTTTCAGACACAGTCTGACCACACGTTCCAGCTGCTCTGCCTCAGACAGCAGCACCTGATCTCCTGCAGGATCCGGAATGTCCTTGTAGATCTCCGGTTTCTTAGGAACATTGATTTGTCCCACAGGCTCCCATACGCCGAAACCATCCGTCACGCACTCTGCCAGATAAGCGTAGGCTCTTTCAGAATGACCTTTGCATTTCTCCCGGATCTCCTGTGCCACATATCCTGCCATCTTATAAGCACCGAAGTCATTGGTATGGGTATAGTCCCCGGGGAAAAAGATGGGTTTGGCATCCTGTAAGCCCTTTTCCAGCACGTATTCTTTACTGTGGGCATGAAGATCCAGCACCGGAATTCCGTACTGTGCTCCCAGTTCCAGACATACATCCGCGAATTCCTCCAGCAGATCCAGATACGTCTGATCCCGCAGTCTCCAGGTGTTTCTTGCAATGGGTGTCACCAGTACCGGGTATACTCCCTTTGCCTGATTTTCCTTAATATAGCGTTGGAGGTTTGCCTGATAGCCGCCTCTGGCCTGCAATTCCGGAAGCTTCTGGTCATTGTGGCCAAACTGGTAAAACACATAATCACCGCGTTTACTGTACTGGTCGATCACCGCATAATGTCCTTCCTTGCGGAAAGTATCGGTGGTCAGTCCCGAATGGGAATGATTTGACACCGAAAGTCTCGCGTCCAGATAAGCCGGAAGCATCTGACCCCAGCCACAGTAACAGGTACCGGGATAATAAGGATAATCTCCGGACTGATCCGTCACCGTGGAATCTCCTGCCAGGTAAATGGTCGGACAATTCATCTCTTCGATCATGAGTCCACTGATCCGTGGTCTGTCTGCCAATACTGCAATATCTACGGTCTTATCCGCAAAAATATGCGAATACCCAACCGGTACAATATCGCAGACATTTACCGCCATGGTATAAGTGAACTCCCCTGCCTGTACGCTGCCGCGAAAAGCAAGACGTCTTCTGCCGGTAAAGATCAATACCTCTCCCATCTCCTCCTCGGAGCGGATGGTCAGAGTGATTCTGTAGTTCCCCTGTCTGGGTACATCTACCTTGAAGATCAGCGGAATCCTCCTGGGTGAGCCAGACATCGGTTCTCCCGACTGCCTCTCCAACGCTGCCACTTCTTCTGCAGAATCCAGATAACAGCCATTCTCATCTTCTCTAAGGAAGGTCAGATCCTCGTTCTGATACCAGTACATTGGTTCAAAAGACGAATTCAGTTCCCGGATCTGCAATCCTTCCTGTTCTCTTCTGTTTTTCTCTGTTACAAAGCCATAGCCTTTTCCGGGCTGATAGAGGTCGTCACTGCCCACATCGATCAGATTGGCAGTTCCTCCGTCCTTCCCGAACAGGAAATTTCTGCGAAACATTTATAATGCACCGTCCTTCTCAATCTCATCGGATATTAACAGGGTAGCAAAGAAGGAAAGTGCCAGTCCCTGTCCCCATCCCTGGATATACGCCTTAGGAATACCTCTGTAGCCTTCCTTGTCTCTCATGACAGCGGTACCGCCGGAGACATTCATTACCTTGCCGTCCTCACTGACATTGGCAAGCAGGCCCTTGATGGCCTTGTTGATATATTTGCTGTGTAAAGGATTGCCTCTGGTCAGCATTGCTGCGGCAATTCCTGCAGATGCGGAAATCTCTTCATAAGATTCCGGATCATCCACTACGGTTCTCCACAATCCATTCTCCGTCTGGTATACCTTCAGGGCTGCCAACTGCTCATTTAAGGAGCCGGCCACATCGATATACTTCGGATACAGATAGCACTGAGGCAGAATACCGCCTACCTGCGACATGGTAAATGCTGCCCAGGCATTGGCTCTTCCCCAATAGATGCCGGACATATGATCTCCGGCAATATTGTCATAGCCGTGATACCAGAGTCCACTGCTGGGATTCTGTAAATATTTGATATGCCAGTAGTACTGGTTCAAGGCATCATCGATCAGTTCTTCATCGTGTTCCATCACGCCCACACGCAGCATCAGGAACGCTGCCATGAACAAAGTGTCACACCAGCACTGCTCCGGGAAATCGTTGTTGGCAGATACGGTGTGCTGCAATACATGATCTCCGAAACGCAGGGCATCTTTTCTTAAATAAGCGATCTTACTCATAAGAATGTCATGATACTGCTGCTCTCCGGTGGCCTGGTATAAGGTGATCAGGCAATGTCCCATGGCACAGGCGTTTACTGTCCATACCTTGGGCAGTCCCAGATCGACCAGTTCGTCGATACGATCCTTTAACAGATCCAGATATTCCTTCTTGCCTGTCTTTTCATAGGCATCGCTGATTCCGTAATATGCCACACCACAGGGCCAGTCCCAGGTGAGATCCATATTCATAGTCTTTTTGACGATCTTGTCAATGACTCCTTCTATTTCTTTCTTATCATATTCCAGTTTTAACATAGCTCCTCCATTTCTGCCTTTTGACTCTTTATATTCTTTTCCCACAGTTGTTTTTATTGTAAAACAGTCGGTCGGAAAAGGACATAAAGTATCTTCAACTATTCAGAACCCCATTCACAAAATCGCTCTGAATAGTTACATTTTTAATATAGCCCCCAAGCCATTCATGCCTGGGGGCTGTATGTACTTCCTGTAATAAAACTTTTTACTTACTGAAGTCTGGTGGTGTTACCTGCATCCAGAGCAGCCTGTCTCTCATCGATAACTTCCTGATAACCTGCATCCAGATACTTCTGGCTCAGTTCGTCATACAGAGCGTCGAACTGGTCCTTAGAACACATGGTCAGCTTATCACGGTACTCGGTGTACAGATCATACAGCGTCTGGTTGTACTCGGTTACTGCATCGATAGAAGTTGCGAACAGACAGTCGGAGTTAGCCTTGCCTGCTTCATAGATAGCAACCTGTCCGTTGTAGTTAGCCAGGATCTGATCATAGAAGTCCTGAGGAATACCCTGAGGGGTAACTGCCTGGATATCTTTCTCGATAGATCCGAGGGTCTTAACTGCGGTTACTGCACACCAGTAGTCTACGTTGTTGTTGTGTCCCTGCTGCTCAGCCAGACCGGTCTGATCTGCTACTGCTACGGGATCGCCGTTATCATCATAATTAAAGTTCACGCCTTCGATACCCCACTGCATAGTGAACAGATTCTCGGGCTGGTTCAGCCACTCAAGGTACATCATAGCTGCCTTTACTTCATCCTCGGTAGCATCGTTAGCGAAGCCGATCATCATGCCGAAGTTGGTTCCGGGTCTGTAAGAAGCGGAAGATCCCCAGGTCTCATCCTGTGTCCAGGTGGAAGGAGTCACTGCTACTGCCAGCTTGGCATCGGGGTTAGCATCATAGAAGGAGTTCAGTACGTTCATGCTGGAGGAGATATATCCGGTCCAGGTAAATGCTTCACCGTTGATGAAATCTGCCTCTGCCTCGGAAGCATCTCTCAGATAGTACTCAGGATTGTAGTAACCATCATTGTACAGCTCATTCTCCCATTTTAAGAATCTCTTCTGAGCCTCGGTGGACAGAGCGGGGATCTGGTAGTCACCGGTGGTTGCCCATGTAGTCTCATCCTGAGGATAATCTCTGTATCCGTAGTTCTGGTCGATACCTGCGCCGCTTACTTTCTTACCGCTTAAGGGATACTTGTGACCATTTTCTACCAGTTTTGCATACAGCTCTAACAGCTTGGTGTTGTCGCCAACAGGATACTCAGAGAAGCCGGCTTCTTCCAGCCAGTCCTGACGATAGAAAGTGCACCAGGTATAAGTGGTGTTACCGTAAGGTCTGTAACCGAGTACCAGATAATCTTCATCATCCAGCTTGGTGTAAGCATCGTTGCCGTGCTCTACCATGGTCTCCCAGTAAGTAGGAGCGATCTGCTTGAACTCTTCTACATCGTAGGTCTGCAGATAGCCGTCTGCCTGCCAGCTTGCCAGCTTATCATAGTCATATTCCATACAGATGGTAGGAAGGCTCTGGCTTGCTGCCAGCATAGCGTAATCAGTCATAACGTCGCTACGGGTAATTCCTACATATTCTACCTTGATGTTGTACTTATCACCGAAGTTCTCCTGTACCCAGTTGGTCCAGTAGTTGTTCTCTACATCAGAGCATCCGTTTCCGGAAGAACCACGATCGTATACGGGGATCTGCAGAGTAACATTGTCTGCGAAAGCCTCCCATCCGTCAATACCTGCTACTGCTGTGGATGCTCCTGCATCTGTGCTTGCTGCAGAACTCTCTGCTACAGATTCCTTTGTTCCGGCATCTGCGGTTGTGTTGTCCGCGCTGCTGCCGCATCCGGTCAGAGTGCTCATTGCCATAGCACCAACAAGTGCTGTTGCCATTACCTTGTGAAGAGTATTCTTCTTCATAAATCAATCCTCCTTGTTTTTCCGAAGGAAAAATCCGAGTCCCTGGCGAGGAGAGGATTTTCCTCCTTAAAAATTATACATAGTTTTATGTGTACCCCCCGGTTTTGGGGAAAACTAACTTGGTTGTTTTGTTCCTTTTAACTTTTAGCCCTTAACTGCTCCGATCATGGTACCCTGTACGAAGTACTTCTGCAGGAAAGGATAAATAATAATGATAGGAATTGTTACAAACATGATACTTGCTGCCTGTAATACTTCGGGAGTGGACTGGATCGCACTGCCGGTATCTGCCAGGGAGGAAGTCTGTGCTTCTGCTGCGGATGCCACCAGCTGATATAACTTGTACTGGATCAGCTTCAGGTTAGCACTCTTGGTGTAGTACATGTTGTCTGCGTAAGAGTTCCAACGGCCTACGGCGTAGAACAGAGACAACGTTGCCAGGATCGGTTTGGACAGCGGTAATACGATCCTGCTCAGGATCTGGAAGTTACTTGCACCATCCAGGAAAGCGGATTCCTCTAAGCTGTCGGGAATCGTACTCTGGAAGTAGTTCTTCATGATCAGCATGTTGTACGGGGAATAGATCAGAGGTAAGATCAACACCCACATGGTATCCAGCACATGCAGTTTCTGATATAACAGGTAACTGGGAATGATGCCGGCACTGAAGTACATCGGTACCATCAGCAGGAAAGTCAGCAGCTTTTTACCCTTCAGTCTCTTCTTGGAGAGAGGATAAGCGGCACAGGTACATACCAGCATTCCCAGAGCGGTGAAGATCACGGTAACGATCACCGAGAAGATCATGGAGTAGGTCATGGAGTTATCTGCAAATACCTTCTTGTAAGCATCGAAGGTGATGTCCTTGGGCCAGAAGTAAACGCTCTTGGACATTACTGCGGTATTACCGGATATGGATTTTACTGCTACATGTAAGAACGGTAATACACAGCTGGCGCAGAGGATGACGATCACTGCCATCATGACGAAATCACTGATGCGGAATTTGTTGACCGCATGTGCCCCGCCTGCGGAGGTAGATTCTTCATTAATATTAACTTCTTTTTTCTTCATCTCTCTCACCTCCTACAGTAATCCGTCTTCGCCAAGCTTCTTGGCGAATTTATCAGATAACAGAACCAGGATCAATCCGATCAGTGACTGGAACAGACCAACTGCGGTCGCCGCACTGAATTTTCCGGCTCCAATACCTTTGTTGTAAATGTAGACAGCCAGCTGATACTGGAAGTCCTTGACCTGTGAATTCTCTAATGCGGTCAGACGCTCCAAGTTACTTCCCATGACACGTCCAAGGTTCAGGATCAGCAGTGTTACTACAGTACTCTTGATACCGGGAAGTGTGATGTGCCACATTCTCTTCCAGCGGTTCGCACCGTCGATCATGGCTGCTTCATACAATTCTCCGTTGATACCGGTGATCGCCGCCAGGTAGAGGATCGTGCCCCATCCCATCGTCTGCCATACACCGATCAGCAGATATGTAACTGCCCAATGCCATTTCTCATTCAGGAAAGGAATTCCTTCGGAGATCACTCCCAGGTTCGTCAGCAGGATATTCACCAGACCGGAGTTCGGACGGAACATTGTCATGGCTACGCTTCCGATGATAGCCCAGGAAAGGAAGTGCGGCAGATACAGGATCGTCTGTGATACTTTCTTGAATCTGGGATATCTTAATTCATTCAGGATCAATGCCAGAATGATCGGCATCGGGAAACCAACTAACAGGTCTGCCAGATTGAACACTACGGAGTTGCGGAGCGCTCTCATGAAATCGGCATCCTTAAATATTTTAATGAATGTCTTCATTCCCACCCATTCACTGCCCGCATATCCCTTCGCCGGCTTGTAATCCATGAAGGCCATCCGTAGTCCCGGATATGCTCCGTAGCTGAATACAATTACCATGATCAATGGAAACAATAACAACAGATACAACTGCCAGTCTCTTTTAAAAGCTTGTTTCCAAGTGGTTTTCGTTTTCACACCCACCACATTGGCTGCATTCTTCTTCGCCATGTCGAACCTCCTCAAGTGTCAGCTATATTTTCTCGTCATTTTGTACACTTTTTGTAACCTTGTAAGCATATTATCATACATGTTGTCATATTTTTCTAATCAATCAATATAGAAAACTATGCAAAAACAACCATTATAGATTATGGTCGTTTTTCGTAAGTTTTGAAATTTCGTTGATTTTCGTAAATTTTACGTGAATTTTGTAGCGTTTTTGCTGTAGAATTCGCTGTTTCACGGTATTTTTAGCCTTTTTTAATCTCTTCCACGGAAACGTTGCCAACCCTAAAAAAGTCATTTTCGCAACATAATGGTTGATTTTATCCATTTTAATTGTTATATATAATGTATAGACATTATTTCTACTGCAACATATCTTTCCGTTGCATCATCATACAGGATGTACAAAGCTATTCAGGAAACTCTGGAACAGGAGGCACACTATGGCGAAATCCAAACGAGCTGTCACAGAATACCGAAGTTATTATCTGCCAACACACTTCCCGGTACTGCTTCTGTCCGGTGATTATTGGAAGATTTCCGATATTCCCAGCGGAAGCCTTCATTTTCATAACTGTCTGGAGATTGGGATCTGTCATTCCGACAGCGGTACGCTGGAGATCAACGGAGAAAAACAGACTTTCCATGCCGGAGATGTCACCGTTCTTCCCCGCAATGTTCCACATACCACTTACAGTGCACCAGGCACGAAAAGCCACTGGTCTTATCTTTTCCTGGATCCGAAGGAATTGTTCCGCAATCTCCTCCCCGCCTCCTGGAAAAATTATGACCTGTCCACGGACGGTTTCCCAGCATTCCGTTATATTTTCAGCAAAGAGGCTTTTCCCCACATCAACTATCTGGTATCTCATATCATCCACGAGCTGGAAGAGCAGAATCCCTGCTATCAGATCAGTGCCAGAAGCCTGTTATGCTCCCTCTATATTGAATTGTACCGGATCGAAAGTCTCGGCGGTGTCAATCCCGACACGGCCAAACCAGACTCTCTTGAAATACTGGCCTTACAGGAACGTAAAAAAGAAGGCGAGATCGCCGAAAACTCTCTGGTGATCTCACCCGCTCTGGAATATATTGAGAAAAATTATATGCAACAGTTCACGATCGAATATCTGGCCGATCTCTGCCACTGGAGCCCGACGCACTTCCGCCGGGTTTTCCATGATATTATGGGAACTTCACCGTTAGACTACGTCAACAACACCCGGATTTTAAAATCCTGTATCCTGTTACGCAGTACGGAACACTCTATTCTGGATATTTCCGAGATGGTTGGGTTCCATTCCGTGTCCAGTTTCAACCGCTACTTTATCAAACTTATGCAGATGTCTCCCAGAGAATACCGCAAGCATATGCAGCAGAGCGAGAAAAAGGCTGAGAACCAGTCCATTCTGGAATTCGCCGGCTGGATGCGGCCGGAATAGCCCCTCGGTGTTCCGGCCACTCCGGTCATCAGGCCAGCCTCTTGTGCTTCCATTTGCCGGAATAATACCGGATCACCGGGATCACACATCCGCAGCTCCAGGACAGAGGTGTGGCGATCCAGATTCCCGTGACGCCCAGGGTTCCGGACAATAGATACGCGAACACGATCCTGCCGGACAGCTCCGTCAGTCCCGCTACCATACAGGTATTGACGTCTCCTGCTCCCCGGATCACATTCTGGTAGCTCTGCATCACCCCCGCGATCACATAAGCAACGCCGATAATGGTCAGATAGGTGCAGCCGATGCCGATGGCTTCTGCCGATTCGCCGGCATCCAGGAACAGGCTCATCAGCTGTACCCGGAAGATCAGCACCAGTGTCGCAATACAGACGCTGGCTCCCACCATGACCGCCAGCGTCTTATAGAGGGCTTCCCGGATCCGGTCATATTGATTCTTCGCAATATTCTGCCCGGTAAATACCGACAATGCCGTTCCGATGGAGACAATGACCTGGATCGCCACGCTGTCCACACGGTTCGCCGCCACATAGGCCGCCATGGTAGAGGATCCGAAGGAATTCACCAGTCTCTGGACGCTCATTCCGCCCAGTGCGATCATGCAGGACTGGAATGCCGCCGGGAATCCGGTCTTCACCACCAGCTGAATATAATGGACTTCCGGTTTCCATTTCATCAGAGATAATCCGATCTCTTCTCTCACTTGTCTTACTTTCACAAAACAGATCACCGCCGAAGTACACTGTGCCAGAATCGTCGCATAAGCTGCTCCCGCTACTTCCATCTTACACACAATGATGAAAAACAGGTCAAACACGATGTTCACTACCGAGGAAGTGATCACCGCCCGCAGAGGAGTCTTCGAATCCCCCACACTGTTTAAGATCGCCGCACAGCCGTTGTAGACCACACTGCCGAAGACAAAAGTATAAATGATATGCAGATACGTAGCAGAATAGCCGATAACATTTTCCGGCACGCTTAAAAGCCGCAGGAAAAATTCCGCACCGAAAATTCCGATCAGCGACATGATACAGGTCAGCACTCCCGCCACCCAGATCAGTGCTGTCACCGTCTTCGCCAGACGCTCTTTATTCCCGCAGCCGAAACACTGCGCCACCACCAGTCCTGCGCCGTTACACATGCCGCTGACCAGTGCCAGCAGAAAATAGGTCAGCGTTCCCGTGCTTCCCACGCCCGCCAGCGCACTCTCTCCCAAGAATCTTCCTACGATCACTGTATCTGCCACATTATATACCTGTTGGAATATGTTACCGATCAGCATCGGTATGGCAAAACCAATGATCAATTTTAGCGGTTTTCCCTGCGTCATATCTTTCATATACGTATCCTCTTTTTTATCCTTCTGTTTCCAAAGCAAGTCCCGCCAAACCGGATTCCGGTCAACTCAACCGCAGCAGTCTCGCCCCTGCCAGACAATTCTCCCGCTTCGGCGGCAGATCATAATAGACATCCGGTTTGAAAGGATCCAGTTCCAGGGTCAGTTTTGTCGGGTAGCCATAGCGTTTCAGTGCCACGCGCCATACCTCGCCGTTGGAGAACCAGTCATCCAGGAGTTTCCCGTCCTGATACAGTCTGGCGCAGTCTCCGCCAAAGTCCAGTTCCAGCCAGACATCCTCTGTCAAAGTATCCGCCGGACGCTTTCCATATTTCAATGTTAATTCATAGACTTCCGGTTCTGTTCTGCCATAAACATTTTGTATGCTTTCTGCTGCCTGTCCGGTGTCTTTCATCTGCACCTCTCCGGCTTCTGTGAAATTCAGATCCGGCAGGAGACTTACCTTCCCGCCATCTTCATCCCCGGTATAGAGAAAATGTTCCGCATCGTGTGTCGTAAGGATCTTTACCGCTCCCGCATGGTCTTTGCCGTCGCTCCATTCGAAGTACACATCCTCCGGGTCTTCCTCTGTATAGAAATAATAGATTTCTCCGAAACATCCCAGGAAGGATGCATTCGTTCGGCAGAGTCGCAGTTCTTCTCCCTGTATCACCACAGGCAGATTATAAGGCAGCACCAGAATCGCATCTGTCCGTACACAGAGCCTGTCAAAAACGATCTGCTTCTTCTCTCCCTCACCGGACGGCACTGCAAATTTCAGCGGCGCTTCCGGTGTGATCCGTTTCTCCGTCATTTTCCGTTTTCTCTGGTGATTATTAATAAACAGGAAGCCGCAATCCGCTGCTTCATTATAGCGGAAGGCCGCCCGCAGTGTCTCCATATCCTCTGCACCCGCAGGCCCCGGTATATTTTCCGGCAGATATGCTTTTGCCGGTGCCAGCAGTTCTTCTGTATTTTTGATAAAAACATGGTGTTTCCGCAGTCTGTAATAGCTTTCCGACGGCAGTCCGTTCTCCCGCAGGCAGGTCTGGAAATCATAGCTTTTCACCGGAAGGTCATTGGCATAGCCGGTAGCTTTCGACTCCTGCAGGGTGGAATATTTCCCGTCGGGATTCATGCCGCCGTGATACATATAATATCCGATCAGATTTGCCCCGGCTCCCAGCATACAGATCGTCTGTGCCTCGATGTCCTCCGGATACGGGTAGGTGCGTCTATGTGCCGTCACCTGCAATCCCCCTCCCAGTTCCGCCGTCAGGTAAGGGGATTTTGACGTATCAAAAGTAAAACCACTCTGTCCTTCGACGAAATCCGATGCAATATTTGCATCGTCGTGAAAAGGCTGAAACAGGAAATTCTCGCTTGCCGCAAGCTCGTGGGTATGATTCGCCCACGGAGCATCCACATACCCGCCAAGCACCGGCAGGAAGCTTTCCGGTACATAAGCGCCTCCCCAGCCGGTCGCTGAAAAATAGGGAGCGGTCAGTCCCTTATTCTCCGCCATAGCTCTGAGTGTGCGCATATGCGCCATGCCCTCTTCCCTGTCGGAAGGGCCACCGGCATGCCCGTACTCATTCTCAATCTGTATACCGATGACCGGGCCGCCGTCCTTATGCATATACCCGTCGGCCTGCTCTGCGATTTTGGTAAAAAAGACATCGACATATCTCAGATACTGTGGATCGTCCGTCCGCAGAGTCAGTTCTCCCCGTCTTTCCTTCTCCACCAGCCAGTCCGGGAAGCCTCCGTTTCTGCACTCTCCATGGGCCCACGGACCGATGCGGAGCCATACCTTCATTCCCACTTCCCGACAGCAGTTAAGAAAGGCTTTCAGGTTCCTCCTTTCGGAAAAATCCCATTCTCCTTCCGCTTCCTCATGATGGATCCAGAAGACATAAGTGGCTGCGATCTCCACTCCGCCCAGTTTCATATTCTCCAGGGCAGATCTCCACTCCTTTTCCGGGTAACGGGAGAAATGGAATTCTCCCATGATCGGCAGGATTGGACTGCCGTTGCAGGTTAAGTATTCGCTGTTATAGCTATAGATTTCCTTTTTCATTTGAATGTCCTTTTCCAGTAAAATCTATCAAAAATTTCTTTTTATGCGTGATTACAGATCATGTACCCGGATTCCCTGGTGTGCATTGTCCATGGAAAGCAGTTCTTCCGCGCAGGCTTTTGCTTCGTCCGTCTGTCCCAGCCCCCGCAGTCCCAGGCTCATCATAAACAGGCAATGCTTCCGATTCCGCTCATTCAGGTTTTCCTCAAAGATCAGCAGATCCGGCAGAGATACCGCAAAATAATCTATCTTTATCTCATCGCCTATATGCTCTTTGCCATAGTCTACCAGTTTGCAGAATCTCTGTACTGCCTGTTCTTCATCACCAAGCTTTCGGTATGCCAGCCCCTGATAATAGATCATTTCGGGCGGCTGATCGTTGTAATACATCATGCCCACCGGCTCCGACTCTCCGTGACAGGCTTTTGTCAGGCAGTCTAACGTATCCTCTGTCTCTCCCAGTTTTTCCTGCACCAGCCCCAGCAGATAGTACAGATTGTTTTCCTGTGCCGACTCCAGTTTTCCTTCTCCCAGATTGTGAGGGTATTCCCCAACTGCCCGCAGAAGGAGTGACTTTGCCTCTGCATAGTCCCCTTTTACCACAGCCGCTTTTGCCAGCTGATGCAGGGCGGTCAGATATTGTGCTGCCACCTTGCCTTCGCCGCCTTCCCACTGGTGGAACTGCCTTGCTTCGATCAGGACAAGCGCCTTTGCGTTTTCTCCCAGGGTGTTCATCAGTGTCACATATTCCAGATACAGATCATCCCTGCTTTTCACCAGCACAAAATGTTTATCCATATCACTCAGTCGTTCCTTCATGGAGATATTCAGACGTTTCTTTAGCTGATCCAGTTCCAGATAAACTCTTGCATCTGTCTCATCCAGCGCAAAGGCCTTTGTCAATTCCTCATATGCTCTCTGCGGCTGCTTTTTCACATTGTAATATGCCAGCGCCAGGTTTCTGTGAACCGTAGGGAACTCCGGGTATTTAAGCGCCGCCTTTTCATAGTCCGCCACAGCTTCTCCATACACTCTCTTGTCATAGAGCAGGCAGCCCAGATAATAATACGCCATGCCAAGGTCGTATTCTGCTGCCAGACGCTTCAGCACGATATAATCTTCCGTTCTGTGAGGGAAGCAGCCATCTGCTGCAGCTTTTTCTCCCAATGCCGCATAATGTTCTGCCGATCCGGCAGCTTCCGCACCGGGCAGGTTGTCATATCCGTAAGCAATATAATAATATACCAGTGGGTAAATGTTCTCCCCCTTGACGGATTTCTGTTCCACCCATTTTTCGGCAAGGGCAATTCCCTGCGTGTAGTCTCCTGCCTCATAGAGATCGATCATCAGTTCCAGCAGAGTGTTATGATTTATTTTTTCCGGCTGTCTGTCATAGAGCGGATCTATTCCCAGGCTTTCTCTGTGTAAGTCCGCAGCTTCCTCCCCTCTTCCCAGTTTCTTCAAAAGATTTTCTTTCAGGGCTCTGGCTTTCATGCAATGATACTGTCTGAGAATCGATTCGTTTACATGCTCGAGAGCTTCTGCGAATCTTCCCTCTTTGACATCCAGACAGGCCAGTTCATAGAATCCGGGTGCCTGAAAGCTGCCGCCCCAGACAGCCTTATAAAATGCATCGTAAGCTTCTTTCGTCTTCCCCTGATACTTCAGGGCAAGCCCCAGATTATAGTACGGTTCGTAATCATAGGGATTCGGATTGGAACGGATGGCTTTCTCCACCGCCTTACGAAAATACTTTTCCGCCCCTGCAAAATCACAGTTTCGAAGCAGACACCTTCCGTAAGCGTTGTTCAGCCGGATATCGGTAGGATCCCTGCGCAGTCCCTCCAGATAATAATCCTCCGCATGATACGTGGCATGCCGGTATTGTTCCACATGCAGTCCGTAGAGGAACAGGTCTTCCGTCGTTTTGCAATCCTTTGGAAGCGGTGCCGCTTTGGCCGGTTCCGGCACTTCTGTTTCGATCTTTCGGGGAAAACGATAAGAGACCAGGTCTCTGCCGTCTGCGGCACGAACACATACCTGCAGACCGCAGAGTGCCTCCGTGTTATTCTGTGCTGCCCTCGTAAATGCCGGTATCTGTTGCAGTTTTTCCCGGTCGATCTTCACCTCGCAGGTATGCTCCGGTGACAGATCCACGCGTTTCTCATGCCATACCTTTTCCGGTCCGCCGCCTTCTCTGGGCTGTACCAGCAGGATCTGTGCACCTTGTTGTGCGGAAGTGGCATACGCCGATATCGTCAGCTGTCCCGCCGCTTCGTCATATACCGCATTCACCGCCGCATCTATGGTGGCATTTTTCACATAACCGATATTTTTATAGGGCATAAAATACTGTTTGAAGTTCTTGGTCTCCTGAGGCTGGATCCAGGTGAAATCCGGCTGATTATCCGTAAAGCATCCTGTCATCAGCTCGATATACGGACCGTCTTCGTCGGTCAGTGCTCTGTCCCATGCCTTGCCAAATTCTCCGCATCCCCAGGTCCACTGTTTTTTCCCGGGGGCAATGTGGTGATCTGCCACGTGCAGAAGTCCGGCCTTTTTTCCATAGTCGTATTCACCGATAAAATTATAATCCGAGCGGTATGCCATGTAAGAAGTCGGCACCGGAATATTTTTGTACTGTGCAATATTGACATGGTCATATTTATGCTTATAGTAGGTTCCCTCTGCATAAGGGAAACTGATAACATCCCGCTTTCCATGGTCATAGACCGCGGTCACATCCTCCGGGAACACCGAGATCGTGTCATCATTTACCGCTACTGCGGGGTTCGCCCACCACAGGAATGTCTGTGGCATCTTCGTACGGTTATAGAGCTTTGCCGACAATTCGATATACGCCTTATCGGGATAAAGAGTCACCCCCAGCACCCCTTCCGTACGGAACATGTTCTCGATCTCTCCCATCCAGGCCGTGGCACTTCCATCCTCATTTTCCGCATAGGTATATTCCACCGGATCAAAGGTGCTGGGTCTGTGATGCTGGGGCCAGTTAAATTCAATGCCACCCGAGATCCAGGGGCCGGCCAGTCCCACCAGCGCAGGTTTGATGACATGATTGTAGTAGATAAAATCATAGCCGTTGGTCTTGTCATAAGCCCTCTGGATCCTTCCACCCAGTTCCGGCAGCATCATCACCTTCAGATAATCATTTTCCAGAAAAAGCGCCGTGTATTCCTTATCCACTTTCTTATCACTAATTTTCTCGATCACTGTGTGAGGATAAATTCTTCCAGAGCTTCCCTGATAGACACGTTTCTCCAGAAATACAGGGTTCTTATCCGGTTCCCCGGCTTCGTAAGTGGGGATCGTCACTTTTTCTTCCCATACATGTACTTTATTCATGCTTACCTCCATCTCTACGCATCTTCTCCTTCGATGCTTCTATCTCACCATTGTACGTAATTCCTCTACCGTGAGTTCTTCCGCCGGTCGGAATTCCTCCCCGGACAGATATTCGTAAATTGCAGCCTGTAATGCTCTTGCCTCTGGATACTGCAGACTTTTATGCAGCTCCATGGTAGATAACAATACTTTTCCGTTCAGACAGTTAAATTCGATCAGCTGTGTCATAGGACGTAAAAAGGCATAGCTGTCCATCTCCGTGATCACAGATTTCATTGACCTGGGAAGAATCACCGCACGTTTGCCTGCCACGATCCACCATTGCCAGTCTGTATGGAAATCCGTCGGAAAATTACGGAATATGGGATGTTCTGTATCAATCAGCTGCCCCATACCGCCTTCCTGTTCCGCGAACGTTCCCACCGACCAGAAGTCTGTGGTAAACTGGGTCTTGATGGAATTCGGTAAGCTCTCCCTGTCCGCATCCGGGGACAGATAGACCCTTCCGCCGTTTTGCAGAACTGCTCTCGTCTGCTCGTCAAATACTCTCGTTTCGTATACATTTTTCGGACATTCCGGGCTCGTTTTTTGATAGACCCACACAGGATAAGTGCTGGTGCAGCCACCGATACTCACCGTCAGTATGAGTGCCGCCGATACTCCCTTGACCTCCAGAGGAATGTCCAGTCTTCCCAGTGAAGTATAAGTCCCCGGAGGACAGTTTTTTTGCCTGTATGCCCGGTCGCATCGAAGCTCTCCTCTTCCGGTATTCACAGCACAGTCCCGGTAGCCCAACGTCCAGACAAGCTCACCTCTGATGCTCTCTTTTCCGAAATTCGCCACTTCTACTTCCGCCGTCAGACGTTCTCCCTCTTCATAGGTATAGCGGGGCATTTTCACGAAAATACGGCTCTCTCTGAAAAACTCCCGGAACCGCTTCGGTCTGGCAAAGGGATAAGGTTTCGGTTCCATATGAGAGTTCATCATGCCCACCAGAGCCGTTCCCTGTCCCGGGAAGTCCTGCAATCCCAATAGTGAAATGCCCGACAGCTCCCTTGTGCGCATGGCTGCCTCGATTTCCTCCCGATAAGCCAGCCGCGACAGTTCTCCTGTGGCCTCCACGTACTTTTTCCATACCGGCAGCAGTCCCCGTTCCTCTACACGCTTCCGAATCAGTTTCAGATTCACCGGATCCGAAATTCCCTGAAAGCTTTCCAGTTCCTCAAAATCCGGCAGTACCTCAAACTGTCCCACCTCGAAACTGAATACCGGCTTTGTATAGCTTTTGCGGATCTCTGCCATCGCCGCATCATAGGTGTGATCTGCCGATGGATAATTTTCGTTGATATATCCCCGCATCCCGGAGAACGTCCCCCGGATCACCACATCCTTACAGCTCTGGGAAGTATAGAAATCACTCTCCGGGTCACAGCCCTCTTCCCCGTAAAAGGTGTTGGAGCCGTTTGCATATAATCGGGTGGGATCCAGCTGTTTTGCGGTTCTGACCAGATCCTGCATCCGATCTCTGCCTTCACCTCTGGCCTGCAGTTCATTCCCCAGCGTCAGCATCACAAAAGAAGGATGATTGGCATAGGTTTTCAATATGGCTGTAAGCTCCGTACGATAATAGCGGATGCTTTCTTCTGTCGCAAAAGCATCTTTCGGGTTCCAGTTGGACAGTTCCGGCTGCAATAGCATTCCCAGTTCGTCTGCCGCGGTAAAGGCCGCTTCCGGCTCACAGTGGGAATGGAAGCGAACGCAGTTAATGCCATAGCTGCGATATTTTTGCAGGATCTCTTTCCATTCCGAAACGGTCATGGGCGGATGTCCGGTCTCCGGGTATTCCGCACAATTTGCCTCACTTCGTAAGAAGATCGTCCTGCCGTTCAGGGCAAATCTGCCGTTGCCGTTATCGCCAAATATGCAGATGCCGAAGCGGGTGCGGCATTCGACAGAGCTGTTGACTCCGTGTTCTGCTGCCGTCCCGCTGTCAAGCGTTGCCGCCATCTCATAGAGATTACCTTCCTCTTCGTCCCACAGCTTCACATTTTCCCGCAGAGGAAGATCACGGAACCAGATCTCCACTGTTTTCCGGTTCTCCGGTCCAGCTGCCTCGATTTTTGTCAGTGCGTCACCCAGGTGCGTGAAAATTTCCGCTGATTTCTGTGTTTTCCCGAATTCCTCTGTTTCAGCCAGGGCCTCTGACCGTAATATGATTTTCGCATCTTTTAAGGTTTCCTTCGCACCCTGTGCCAGTTCCACGCAGACATCTGCCACATATCCGCCGCTCCTCTTCAACTTCTTCGGATATATGCGGACACATTCAATAAAATTCTTCGGTCTGGTATACATGCATAAGTTTCCGAGGATACCGTTCCAGTTGGTCTGTGTCTCATCCGTTGCCGCGGAGGAATAACAGATTGCATCTTTCGGCATTCCGGGATAACTGTTGTCCGAGAAAAACGTCAGCTCATGTTCTCCCGGTGTCACTCCTGTCAGTTCAAAGATATAGGGTGTACTCAATGTCCCCTGCCGAAACACCTCGCACTCTTCTCCATCCACCGCCAGCCGGAGTACCCTGGCCCGTTCTGCCAGGACGAACAGCCTGTCGGTTCCGTAATCCGGCACCGTTACCTTACGGCTGATCCGTGCTTCTCCCTCATAGGTATGCCGTCTGGTAAATCTTGTGGCGATTGGGGCATCTTTGTCCACTTCTTCCGCCGCATTTCCCAGTGCCGCATCCGGGTGCCACTGATTTGTTCCGGCATCTCTGTGACCGATGCCGCTCTCATCTAAAGTCCCCGGCAGATGCATCTGCGCTGCCGTTCCATCCATCAGTACCACATGCCATCTTCCATCCAACATTTTTTTCATATAAGACTCCATTTCCGTAGACACTTTTCTACTCGGAAAGTCCCATAGTAGATCTCAATAAATTTTTCTAATGGAATTCTCCTTCATTACGAAATCATTATATATCTTACTTTTTGCATTTTAAATTCACTATCATGAACTATTTTTTATATTAGTTGCACTATTCTGAACCTTTTTGATATAATATCCAGGAGGAGTTGATCAGGAATGACGGATAGAAGAACTTTTTTATATGAAGATTTTGAGATATCTTATGAAGACACTAAAAAAGGATGGTCCATGCCATATTCGCATCACCACACCAATTATGAAATCTATATTCTACTCTCCGGGGAACGTCTGGTTACCATCGGCGATATCACCTACCGGGTAGAAGCAGGCATGGCCAGCCTGTTTGAAAGCAATATCTCTCACCGAAGCGTCGGCGACACCGATTATACCGGAATTTGTATTCATTTTTCAAAAGCCTATCTGGAGAAATACTTTTTGCCTGCTGTCGTGTCTTCCTACCTGGCCTGTTTCAAGGCACCGATTATTTTCATCCCCGAAGCATACCGACAAAGGCTTCTTGACTGGAATGTCTCCTCCGACTGTAAGTCTCCCACTGCCTACCTGCTACTTGCGCAGATTCTTACAGATCTGAGTGTTTTCCAGCATCAGTATCCTCTGGAAAATGAGATTTCCGTCAGCGAGAATAAAGCATCCGGTTTTCAACGAATCATTCATTATATTAACGCGAACTATACGACACTTCAGACAGTCCGGGATATTGCCGAGTCCTGTGGTGTATCTGAAAGCTACGTACACCGGGCGGTCAGACAGATAGAATCCCTTACCGTAAAAGAATATATCAACCAGCTTCGTCTCCGCCATGCCATACACCAGATGGAACGAGGGGGCAATTCTCTCTCTGTCATCAGCAAGACCTGCGGTTTCCAGAGTGTTTCCTATTTTTACCGGGTTTTCAAAAAATACTACGGCATGACACCTACGCAATATTTCTCCGAAAAAGAACCCCATTACTGATATTTCTATCAGTAATGAGGTTCTCTGATTCTCATTAATATTCTAATACATAGGTTGCTGTCTCGGTAATCGGGAAGCATACCTGTCCGCCTGCATTCGAAACTGTCTTGACAATGCGGGTTCTGCCGTTGGCATCTACCTTGTAAACCGTCACTTCTCCGTTTTTCACAGGTACTGTGGTATGGAATACAACGTTTGTACCCAATGCCTGTTTGTTGGTAAAGTCGATGGTTCTGGAATGCTCTGTAACAGTATCCTTATGTTCAAAGTTGGTTTCCTTGTAACCGGACAACTTGCTCTTTGCAAGGAAGGTTACTGCATCGGAGTTGCCGATGAATACATGCAGGCCACGCAGAGCTGAGGTAGACACTGCTTTCACTGTTGCTGCAGGAATTGTCTTGTCAAAGCCGCCGGCATCTACATGAAGCAGATCCTGGTTGGCACCGGATACATTCTGCTGCTTGTCTTTTGTCTGGGTAGAGATCACTTTCGTAATGGCATCCCATCCGGTGATCTGCTCTCCTGCGATATTTGTGGTGGTCAGTACCGGTTCAGGAGCTGATGAGCCAGAGTCAGAGGAATCACTGCTGGTGTCTCCGGCGGACGGTGCAGTTGTCGGGGTCACAGGAGTAGGTGCCGGAGTCGGGGTTATAGGAGCAGGTGCCGGAGTCGGGGTTACCGATGGATTTTCAGAATCATCCGATGTTGTGCCCGGAGTTCCCAAAACATAATAAGTATACTTACTCATCCAGTTTTGTTCCAGGCTTTCCGGAGCCGGGTTATAGCCTACATCTCCGTATTCGGTGTCATAAGTAATATAACATACGGTACTATAATTATAGATTCTTCCTATAATAACAGCATATGCATCATTTGGATACGGATGTTGTACAAAATATTCATCCGCAAACTTTTCTGCTTCTGACAAGGTAAAGAAAGGCAGGTCAGCACTTTCCAGTTCTTTTATGGTCGTTGCTTTCACCCAGTCTTTACTTCCTTCAGGCCATTTTTTGCACCAGTGCGCATTAATTTCCGTTCTTCCATTATATACTCTTCTTAATGATATGTCCTCCTTATTACATTGGGGGTCTTCACTCTGAGGATCTTCATACCACCCAGTAAATATATAGCCCTCTTTCGTAGGTATCGGAAGATCTGTAAATACTCCTGCTACCGTTGTTATAGTATCTGTCTTCCACTCACCGCCGTCAAGATTTAATTTAACTTCCTGTGAAGGGAAAAAGTAATAATTAGCTACAGAATTATCTATAGTATCAAGAGTCTTAGAAAGAACTTCAATGCCCGTACCATAAAGGCATATATATTTTCCATCCTTTTTTCCTAATATGTAATACTTGTTTTTACTTGACTTAATATCACTATGAGCCCATTTAGCATTAAAAATAAATTTATCATATGTAGTCTGGCTCAAATTGTCCAAAGCGGCTACCTTTGTGGCCAAGTCGTTTTTATTGTCCTCCGTCACCTGTATCCAGCCCGAGTTTTCACCCTCTGCTGCTTTCGCGCGCATCTCCGGCACCATACCTGCTATCAACGTAACAGCAAGCGCCAGGCTAAGCACCTTTCCTAAAAATTTTGTTTTTCTCATTCTCTTTCCCCTTTCTTCTGTACTTCCGATTTCTATAAATCTGAGTTGTGTTTATTATAACAGCATTTCCAGAAAATAAGCGGCAGATTGCACCAATCGACCCAAAAATGACATCAATCGACCGGGGCAGGTTCAAATACAAAATGCCGCATAAAGTGGAACTACTTTTTTATTGTCCTCAAATGCAAAATTTTTCGCGGAGAGTTTGATTGCATAAGCCGGCTTATAGGTGTCCATGTAGACCTTTAAGCTTTTGGCTCTGGTATTGTCGGCTGATTTCACCTCAATTGGGATCAGCTGGCCTTCCCGCTGGATGACAAAATCTATTTCCGCTCCTCGCTCGGATTCCCAGTAGTATGTGTTATACCCATTAATGGTAAGCTGTACATTGACGTAATTCTCTGTCATACCACCTTTAAAATCATTCAGCTCCTCCACCATGTAGAGAATGTCGTTTGCGACCAGATCCTTTTTGGCACAAAGTAACCCCAGATCCGAAACATAAATCTTAAAGGCATCAATATCCCGGTAATTTTCCAAAGGCTTTTTGATCTGCTCTACCCGATAGACTTGTGACACAATTCCCGACAGGCAGAGCCATTCAATGGCATTTTCAAATTCAGAAGCACGTCCGCCCTTTTTGATCAGCTTATATTGAAAGCGGGTATTCTTCTTGGAAAGCTGAACCGTAATATTATCATAGGCCAGTCTGGTTTTCTTGATTTCATTCAAATTGTTGTATTTGCTCATATCATTCAGATAGCTTGCCAGAATGGTATCCTGCGTATGGCGGATCAGGATATAATCCCTTGTCTGAACAAACTGCATCACGCACTCCGGCATACCGCCTACCACAAGATACTGGCGATACAGCTGCATGGCTGCATCGTGGAGTGCTGCGGGCATTGGCTGATTCGTTTCAAAACATTTTTTAATCTGCTCTGCAAGGTCACTTTCCCCCATTGCGATCATAAATTCCTCCATATCCATCGGATACAGCGTTTTCATATCCACTTTGCCAACCGGAAACGAAAATTTTGCTCTGTTGACAGCAACTCCCAACAGGCTCCCCGCCACAATGATATGATAATCCGGAGCATCCTCGCAAAAATATTTCAGCGAAGTCAAAGCCCTTTCGCAAAGTTGTATCTCATCAAATACGATCAATGTCTTTTCTTTTACAATCGTCTGACCTGCAATATGAGATAAAATCGGTATCAGATAGTCAGGGCTGATATTTTCCTCAAAGGTTTCATTCAGTTTCGGATTGGTCTCAAAATTGAAGTAGGCTACATTCTCATAATGAGTTCGTCCGAACTCTAAAATGGAATAGGTCTTTCCTACCTGTCTCGCCCCCTGCAATATAAGAGGTTTACGGTGTTCATTTTCTTTCCACGCTTCCAGAAAGCCCATAATCTTTCTATACATAATCCGTCCTCCTTAAAGGTCCTGAATATAGTATAATAAATATTCATGTAAAATTCAATGTGTTTTGCATTATTTTTTACACTAAACTGCATGAATATTTTTGTAAAATCATCACATTTTGGCACGTTCATTGTATTTTCTACATTTTTCTACATTTTTCTACATTTTACCACACGGAATCGTGTCTACAATGCAAACAAAAGCCCCGCCACAGGGAAGTATTCCTATAGCGGGGTTGCTGTAAAATATGGGATTCAACTGTCACAGATCAGTATTCCAAAACATAAGTTGCTGTCTCGGTGATTGGGAAGCAGATCTGTCCATTAGAATTTGAAACGGTCTTGAGGATGCGGGTTCTGCCGCTGGCATCTACCTTGTATACCGTCACTTCTCCGTTTTTCACAGGTACTGTGGTGTGGAATACAACGGTTGTACCCAAGGCCTGTTTGTTGGTAAAGTCGATGGTTCTGGAGTGATCCGTCACGGTATCCTTATGTTCAAAGTTAGTTTCCTTGTAACCAGACAATTTGCTCTTTGCCAGGAAGGTCACTGCATCGGAGTTGCCGATAAATACATGCAGTCCTCTCAGTGCTGAGGTTGACACTGCTTTCACTGTCGTAGCAGGGATCGTCTTATCAAAAACGCTGGCATCTACATGAAGCAGATCCTGATTGGCACCGGATACATTTTGCTGTTTGTCTTTCGTCTGGGTAGAGATCACTTTCGTGATGGCATCCCATCCGGTGATCTGCTCTCCTGCCACGTTTGTGGTGGTCAGTACCGGTTCCGGAGCTGATGAGCTGGAATCGGAGGAATCACTGCTGCTGGAATCACCGGCAGACGGTGCAGGAGTAGGCGTTGCAGGAGTTGTAGGTTCCGGCGTTACAGGTTCCGGAGTCGGCGTTGCGGGCACTATAGCATTAGGATCTTTTACGACATAATAATTGTATGTATCCAGGAATCTTTCCAGATCATCCATGCTATTAAAGTAGCCTGTATGATACTCATTGTCTTTTTTCCAATAAGTCCAATAATTTACCTTTCCGGATTTGCAGAATCTTCCATAAATAATTCCATCTGCATCCTCCGGAAGCGGATGATCTTTAATATATTCCATTATAAAATCGTAAAACGCAGAAGTACTCTCACCAAAAGCTGGTAAATTAGCACTTTCCAACTCTCCTAATGTAGTTGCTCTTACATAGCTGTATTTTTCACTTTCCGACCACTGATACCAATGTGCATATATCGTAGTTGATGCATTATACGCTGTGTACTTATTTACTTCTTCCATTCCTTGAGATGTGGTATACCACCCCGCAAAGAGATATCCTTCCTTTGTAGGTGTCGGTAAAACCGTGAGCAGTCCAGCCACCGTTGTTCCGATATTCCCCAACTCCATAGCTCCTCCGTTGAGATTAAGTGTAACTGTATATTTGGGATAAAAATAGTAGTCACCGTTACTCAATTCTGCACTGATTGTTCGATTATTTCCATTTATGCAGTAATAACCATTCTCTTGTTTTCCAATTATATAATAGTTAGTATCAGACTCCTCCATATTATACACCCAACAAACATTATTAGCTAAAGTCTTGATACTCTCCTCACTCCATCCGCTCAAATCTGCTACATTGTCATCCAAACTGCCTTTGTTCTCGCTTGTCACTTTTATCCAGCCCGGTATTCCACTCGCCTCTGCAGCCTTTGCGTGCATCTCCGGCACCATACCTACTATCAGCGTAATAGCCAGTGCCAGACTAAGTACCTTTCCTAAAAATTTCGTTTTTCTCATTCTCTTTCCCCTTTCTTCTGTACTTCTGATTTCTACAAATTTAGGTTGAATTTATTATAACAACCTTTCCAGAAGATAAGTGGTCGATTGCACCAATCGACCCAAAAATGACATCAATCGACCGGGGCAGAAATAATGACCCATGGGAGGGACCCACGGGGGGACCCACGGGGTGCTTTAATTCGGCTTTAATTCGGTGCTTAATTCGGTATTCGCTCTTCTGCCAGGCCCTTGATCTTAGTTATAAAGAAGCTCCACAATTCACAGTCGCCATTTTGAAGGGCCATATATTCCTCCGCCCACTTTAACACTAATGCCTGGTTTTCAGGAAGTGCTTCTTTCGCCTTGGGATTTTCAAATGGAGGAATCTCATGATCCAACGTTTCTGCTACGCCCCACATTCTGCATATCCGCATTGTTGTTCTGTAGATTTCCTCTTTTTGTGCATTGCCGTTCATCCGTTTTCTCCTTTGCATTGGTCTTCCTATGGTCTGCATTGCCGCCTGATTGCAATAAAAAAACATACATCAGACTTGTTTCTTTCAACAAATCCAGATGTATGTTTACGTACATTTCCGTATTTTTCACAGTTGAAACACACACCTGAACCCGCTCTCTTTTTTACCTGTTGTTAATAAAAAAGAGACACAAGTAACTTGATGTCTCAACCTACTCAGAAATTAGCACACTTTTTCCGTTTTGTCAAGAGGATGGGCCAAAGTTCCCCCCTATGCCTGTTCGCATTCCACGCGGAAAATAAAGTAACAGGCAAAATTACCGAAAATCTTACGATCCGCTTCCAGGCTGCTGATATCCGGAACGCTCACGCCGTTGTTCTGCAGATAGCGGAAATAAATTCGCACACTGTCCATGAAACGGTTGTGCTGACTGGTGCGGTAACTGTCGTTTTCTATTTTCTCTTCTCTGCTCATTTCGCTGAACCGGTATCGCATGGTGGCATATTTGCAGGCAAATTCTTTCACATCTGCGTACAGCTCCGCTGCTGTCTCATCCTTTTCCTTCTGTGCTTCCAGGGTCTGAAATACTTCCTCAAACTTTTCAAAATCCATGTTGCTTTCTCCTTTCGTTTCCTTCACTTCCACATCCTGATTTTATTATGAACGTTCTAATATAGGATGTCAAATATGTTCCGCAACGAAAAGCGGGCACAAACTGTGTCCGCTTTGTGGTCATTGATTCAGTTACCGAAGCTGACTTCGGCATCAGGGTTCTGTTCCTGCCAATTCTTCAGACCGTCTTCCTGTGTGGGCGGGGTCAGGGACCAGCCGACGTCGGCGGTGCCTGTAGAAGTGCCATCGTTGGGGGTCTTGGTGGCTATCGGCGGTTCCTGCACTGTAGTTTCTCCGTTGTTAGCTAACGTAAATACTTCATATGCTACAACACCATCTCCCAGTGAAATTCCACCCAGACTACATGGTATTCTGCGAATTGCCACTGCACCTGCACCATACATAGTATTCATATAGTTATTATAATGTCCCGGACTGTTTTTCCATTTCTGGTGTATCGTAGATGCATTTGCATCGTCATCACCAAACGCACCCGACAGATAGTTTTCACCTGTTCCTGGTCTTACACTGTCATGACCGTCATCCTCATAGCATCTCTGTACGGCAATATCATAAAGATCTTCCGACCATGTAAGTTCAGGAATACCTGCTGCACTACGTTCTGCATTCACCATTGCAAATACTTGTTCTGACATTGCCCTGTCGATGTATTCATTTGGATTCGATGTTCCTCCGCCCGTACCACCTTCTCCGTGGGTCTTCATGAAGTTTTCAATCTGTTCCTCGGTGATACCGAACGTATCGTCTACTGTATTGCTTGCATACTGGTTTGCAGCAGTATTGCTGTTACCAGCGTTGGCAGTTTTTGTGCTACCAGTATTCGCAACAGGCTTTTCGGACACGATATACTTATCGCTGACATAAGCCGTAGCACCGTTTAAGTCGAACCGATACCACCCTGTCTGGTCGCATTTCCCCGTGACGGTGATTTCTTCACTGGCTTTCAAGCTGCCAATCTTGTTACCATCGGTACCGGGCAGGTCTCTGACATTGACCGCCGACTTCGCATACATGGTCTGGGTCATCTCCGTACAGGTGTATCCTGCTTCTTCCGCTACCCCTGAGGATGCTGCCACCGGCTCCGCAGAAGGCTTTGTATCGGGCTCCGCCGTAACTGCAACCGGTTCAACCGGCTCTGTCGCAGAGCCTTCATCAACCGTTTTCGCAGGTGCCTCTGTAGGTTCTGCGGCAGGCTTTTCTGTCGGGAGCACTTCCGCCGATTCTGTTGTGGTCTCTGTGGCAGATGCTGCGATTTCCTCCATAGCGTCTGCTTCTTCGTTTCCACATGCGGTAAGCATACACGCCGCGCAGAGGACTGCCACCACCATCTTCGCGGCATCCTTACGATTCTTATATTTCTTCATTGTTTTCCCTCACTTTCCTTTGCAAAGGAATTATTGGTTCACCGTTGAGGTACAGATATATCTGTCATCCCATTGCTGTACTTTGTCTTCATATAATTCATCCAGATGTTCATAGCCAATGAAGTAAACATCCCCTTTCATAAACGCTTCTCCGTGTACCTCTCCTGCATACATACCCCAATTATAATATTTTCCATCCGGTGTAGCAACATCTTCCACATCAACACTTACGGTACCGTCACTTGCAATCTTAAGATTGCGATATCTTCCGTAATAGTAATAGATCTGTGAATTTCCGGTGCTATCATCTACCGCCGTTATTTCATATATGAAGTAAAGATAATTCGGCGTACTCATCCCTTCATCTCTCGCACAGAGGAAATAATTTCCCAACAGCTTCATCTCTGCCAGCCGCCAGTCCCATGTGTTTTCCGCCTCTTCCTGCAACATTCCCTGTACTTTTTCATCCATTTGCTGTAATAGATCCGCCGGAATCTGAGAGAAATCGTAGACATAGCCGTCCAGACCTTCTACTGTGAAATCTTTTGATAAGGCAATAGGGCGTTTTCCCTGCATGGCACAGAATTGCATTATGTCCTGACCATCCGGTGCCGAGATGTTGACGGTAATGGTATCACCGTTTTCCAGTCCTCTGCTGATATGTTCTGCTCCCGCAGATTCTTCTGCCCTGTTGTTAAAATCGGTATCGGAGTTGGTCCAGATAAGTCCCGGTACGTCCGAGCCTGCCGGATATTGGATATAATCAACACTCACAAAGGGCAGCTTTCCCTTATAGTTTATTTCGATTCCTTCAAAGGGATCCCAATCCTCCGGCTCTTCCAGACCTTCTACGGTAAATGTCATATCTGAATATACAAACTCTGCCTTTATTTTTTTCCCAAGCTCATCCAGTTCCTTTTCCTGCACGTTCCATTGCAGTGTAACAGCATCTCCATTCTGCAGGCCGCTGATCTTATCCAGCGAATAAGAAACACTCCCCACGAACTGACGTGTATCCTCATTGGCGGCAGCCTGTTCATTTTCATGTTGCTCTTCTGTCAGTCCGAAGGTCTCCCAATGATCCAGGATAATATCGTTTCTTATCTTTAACTCATCTATTTCCGCTTGTCCTGCGGTATTATATCCCGAAAAATTTACCTCTACATAATCATTCAAATTGATTTTCGTCTTTCCGCATCCTGTCAGGGCGAACATAGTCAACAGCAATGCCCCTGCCAGCAAAAATCCTTTTTTTCCTCTTTTCATGGCATCTTCATCCTTTCTCATAGTATTGTACTTTCTTATTTTTTGATCATTTTCATCAGGTACTCATGAATGATAAATTCTGCATTTTCAACCAATATAGATTTCTTTTTACGGCGCTCTTCCATTTCCAGAAATTTCTTGGGAATATAAATTTCAAAAAGTTCAAGCACGGCTAAGAAATAGAATGCCCCATTTATCTCCTTGTCCGGAAAATACATAACTGCCAGTGTGATCAGATACCATACCGCCGGAAATATCTTGGAATAATGTTCGTTTTTTACTTCTGCCCGGTAAGCACAGAAGCACAAACTTACCACGAATAATACCATTAATGCGATTGCTATTATTTTGTACATGGTGCTTATGTACATGTACTGCATGAGCAAATCCCAGGCACTCAGCCATGCGAAAAAAGATAAAAACGTAACGACTCCGCGGAGCAGCACACCTAACAGGTTGAATACCTTTTCTCCGTATTGTATCCCCAACATAAAACCAATAAATTCAAACATATGTATTCCTCCTACCAATATCTTCTGACAAAGTCCTTGATGTTATCCATCTGAATAATCTGATACATTCCAATCATGTTGCTGAATCTCAGCTGATTATTGATATTACGATTACTGTCAATGATTTCCTGTGTCATCTGCATCTGATGAGCATACAGCTTATCCATCTCATATAGATTTGCCAGTTCTTTCATGGTTGTCGCTCTTTTCTTCTTCATGTAATCTATAAAAGTAAGAACAACATTAGGAGACAGATATGCCGACGGGAACCATCCATTTGTCAGTTCCTTCAAAGCTTCATCCTGTTTTGCCCCATCCGCCTGTAATTGGATCATTTTCTGCAGATAAGGCTCATTGTATTGCCGTACATGCTCATTGTACTTGTCTATATAAGATTGATTGCCCCGTAATCCCATTCTTATGGCGAAAATTGTCAGGGGAATCAGTAGCGCCAGAATCAAATAAGCTCCCAGGTTCCCTGACATGATCCCCTGCACAAAAATCTTCGCAGTTTGTATCACCGTCAACACTAATATGATCAGGGAAGCTTTTGCCAGTTTTTCATGGGTTTTTCGCATCAGTAAATAAAAAACCGAAAGAAGCACAATCATAAAAAACGAACTAAAGTCCCGGGTAAAAAGTCCCAGCAGCAAATAAAATAGAGCAAACAACACAACCACAGAAGTGAAAACTTTGCTTGTGGTTCCATTCATTTCCAGATATTCCTTTTTCTCCTTTAACTTTCTCTTTTGATCATGCCACTGCTCCACATCTCTCTGATACTGGTCCATGACATACCAAATAGTAACTAATTTGTCCTGTAATTCCTGTCCTTCCGGTTCCGGCATAATTTTATCTCCTTTGTATTTTAAATTTTTGTAGTACTTTCTTCTTACGTTATTATACTCAATATATTGAGTATAGTCAATTTACATTTCTGCATATTTCTCCTCCTTTTTTATCTATGGATCGTTTTATGGTTACCCGCTGTTCTCCGTCGTATAAAAAAACGGAACAGCCATCCCGAACCCGTTCTCTGAACAGATTCTGATGTATGTTCCGTTGTTGTGTGCATCACTTTTGGAATAAAAAAAGCCGAAACATACATCTTGTTTTATTTCTTTTCTTCCCCTTACATCGCGGGCATTTCACCCGGAAATAGGTATAAAAAAAGAAACAAAACATTTACGTATTGTTTCAAGCTACGCAGAATATACCATATTTTTGTCCATTTGTCAATAGGTTTGCAGAATTTTGTTAATTTTCCTCTATATTTTTCGCATTATAGTCAATCTATTAAGTATAGTCAAAGAATTAAGTATGATACTCTTTTTATAGTATTGATCAGGAGGCTCGATTCGACAACATGATATCATACAAACCATTCTTTGAAACTTTGCTTCGTAAGAACATAACAGAATACGAACTGATCTTTAAGCATGGTATTTCCGCCAATACCATCCACCGTATGAAGAAAGGCGAGGCCATCACCACGAAGACACTGGATGTACTCTGCTATATCCTGGACTGCCCCGTTTCCGATATTATCGAACACGATAAGACAAAATAACTGCCTGCAGGAATCAGATTTTCCCTGCAGGCTTTCTTTTCTTCCGCTTCCGGAGCTGCCTGTTCTCCACAACAAAAAGAACCTCATTACTGATATTTCTATCAGTAATGAGGTTCTCGTCATATTCTCATATACCCCAATTTATTGCTTGCGCAATACCCTCTCAGATCGTCT
>ERZ1026854.168-NODE-168-length-48913-cov-135.830673_pt1 | contig 48913 bp, 39 predicted proteins | sample MGYA00380157_ERZ1026854 | MGnify/ENA primary metagenome ERZ1026854 (study PRJEB33269, sample SAMEA4719793) | human gut metagenome | biome: human-associated habitat; feature: organic feature; material: feces | place: Cameroon | collected 2013-10 ... | reverse complement strand
TTTTTACACCTTAAACCTGTAAAATTTTTGTGTTGACTAAATAGCGCATTTTAGCAAACCTCAGGCACAACGCTACGCACCTGCTTGCGTTGTGGGTAAGAACTATTAAGTACTTCTCAGAGAATTGCTAATTAGATTCAGTTGTAGACTGCGGGGCTATCCCTCAAAACGAAACTTGAAAAGTGCGGTAAGCAGCGTTTGGGTTATATAGTCCTCTGTATCTTGGTCTATCTGTCCGTTTACAAGGGCGGCATATCGTATGTGGCTGCGGTAGTGCTTTTCGGATATGATAGCCCGCTGTGCTGCGGCTGCGCCCGTACCGTTTTTTCGATAAGCTGGATCAACAGCCAAACAACATATCATATTACGCTTCCTTGAATATATAAGCACACCAACAATATCTTGTTCGTCCTTCACACACAAAGCACGTTTGTCATTCATGAATTTCAGTACTATTATTTTATGTTCACCTATACTCTGCTCTGTCTCTAATCCTGGAAAATTCCAACTTACTTTTCTCACTAATCGCATCCATGAATCAATATCTGATGTTCTGCCAAATTATACATTCATATTTTCTATCATTGACTATCTCCTCAAATCTGCTTTGAAATAAAATGTACAATTTCTTTCCCTGGATCAAGGATATATGGTACCAACTCCAAAGGATATACCTTAGTACCATTCTTTAAATCTTCTAATGAAACCCAACAGAAATCCAAATCAATTCTTTCATTATCTAGCTCATCATATCCATGAAACACACCATCTAATGGAATATTATCATCCAACAAATGTACATTATAATATAAGCATATCTGATGACAAGGTCTTTTACCCCATAGAAAATAAATTTCTCCGATTGCTAACATATTATCCACCTCTATCTTAGCATGAAGCTCTTCTTCAAATTCCCGTTTAAGAGTTTCCATACTTGTCTCCATAGTCGCAACATGCCCACCAATAATAGCATAATCATCATTCTTCGGATGCTGTAACAAGATTTTACCATTATGTTTCAATATACCGCCAACTCTGTATGAAAATACAAAATCATCATTTTTAAATAAAATATCCACTTAACCACCTCCAACACTTTCATAAAACTTGTATTAAAAATATATTTATAAGATCATAAATCTCCTGGTGCAAATGTATCTTTCTCACATATAAGGTAAATGTCTTTATTCATTTTCCCCTCAAAGTATTGCTTCAATTTCCTATTGGAATTCCACTTGTCCTGCGGATAAAAGCCATACCTTTTCTTTACGTCATTCATCCTATTTTCTATGTCAAGAACTCCTTCCGCTCCTGCCAAACAATCACACAATTGAATTAACCGGTCATATTCATCATATATGGTCTTTGCTAATTCAGTTTTTATAATTGTCAATTCTTCATCTGTAACATCAAATTTTCCAATGTATTCATCTATCGTATGATTATTAAAAGAATGGGTTAAACATATCTTTGCTACTTCATCATATCCCAGTGATTTCATATATATGTATCCATCATAAACATGTCCAAGATTTCTTACACCAAATTTTCTTCCTATATCGTGTAGTAAACCTAATATATATGCTTTCTCAACATCCATATCACCACATGCACTTGCTATTTTTTCTGCACAGTGTGCTGCTGTTAAACAATGTTTTCCCCAGGATCCCGGATTAAATAATAACCCATCACGAATTAACTTCAGTGCTTCTTCTCTTGTTGGAAACATAGCTTGTACCTTCTTCCTTTTTTATTTACCTTTTCAAAAATGATAATTCCATTACTCTCCCCACAAAATTTTTCTCAATCCTTACTTCTAAATATTATCCTACTAAATTTATAAAATTTATCGCAACGGTTTTTAAGTTTTTGCTTCTTGATTACTTAACGGCGGAAAAAGAATGTTTTCACAAGTGTTTGCTGTTTACATGTCATTTTTTTGTTTTTTTTAATTCTATACCCACCAGTACAACAGATAGCACAAACGCTGAAAAATCAGCAACAGGTCCCGCTAGCAATACTCCCATAATTCCAAAACGAAGCGGGAGCAGCAGGGTAAGCGGAATCAAGAAAAAGGTCTGCCTTGTTAATGCCAACAGAGCACCTTTTAACGCTTTTCCTATTGCGGTAAAAAAGCTGGAAGAAAGCAACTGCACACCATTTACCAACACCATGAAAAGATAGGTACGCATGAACAAAACAGCAAATTCAAAATACAGCTCGTCCCCGTCTCCGAATAGTGAAATGATAGATTGCGGGAAAAATTGAAATGCGATAAAAGCAATAGTGGAAACAACAAGATTCCACTTTATTGCAAGCATGTAAGCCTCCCGTACCCGATGATATTGCCTTGCTCCATAGTTGAAACCGATAATCGGCTGTGTCCCTTGCGAGATTCCTACAACAATCGCAAGGATTATGGCATTTGTTTTCATAACAATTCCGCAAGCTGCCAAGGGAATATCCGTTCCATATTTTGTTAATGCGCCGTAATAAGTCAACGAATTGTACTGAATGATTTGAATCACGGTAACTGCAATCTGGTTTGAGCTGCTGCTTATTCCCATGCTGCAAATTTTCATGCTTTCTTTGATGTCCAATAAAAACGACTCTTTTTCAAAATGGATTGTTTGGAAACGCCATAGATAACGGAGTGCGAGTATGAAAGAAAAAATTTGCCCAATAACCGTTGCCCAAGCTGCGCCGGCAATTCCCCAATCGCAAACAAAAATAAAAATGGGGTCAAGAATGGTATTGATAATAGCTCCCACAACCATGCAGACCATTGAATACTTTGGTTTTCCATCTGCTCGAATCAAATTGCTCATACCATTCGTTACAATGAGAAACGGCATTCCAATCAATGTTATGCTGGCATACTGCTTTGCATATGGAAATACATCTGTCGTTGCCCCAAATGCCTTTAGGAGCAAAGACAGAAAAGTTTCTCCAACCAGCAAATAAATAATTCCGAAAATTCCCATCAGAACAATACCATTTCCCGCTGCTTTGGCGGCAGCTTTCGGCTCTTTGCGTCCAAGACAGAGGGAAACACGGGAAGCACTGCCAATTCCGACCAGTAGTGCAATGGCAAGGCAGATGGTAGAAAACGGGTAGGCAACATTGGTTGCTGCATTTCCCAGATAACCGACCCCTTGACCAATAAAAATCTGATCCACAATATTGTAGATTGAGCCGACAAGAGACGCCACAATACTGGGAACAGCAAAATTTTTCAACAGCTTTGAAATTTTTTCATAGCCCAGAGGATTTTCAGTCATTGAACTCCTCCCCCTTTCTCTCTATATGGAGTTCCGATGTGATATTTCTGCCCGCCTGTATTAAGAAATCCATAAAAAGGTTCTGCTCGGATTCGCTCATACCCTGCAATAAAAGAGCTTCTGTCTTTTCGCATATCATCTGTATCTTGTCAATAATAGACAATGCTCTTTCTGTAGGATACAATTTACATGTCCGCTTATCCTTATCATTGGGAGAACGTGTAATCATTCCCTGCTTTTCCAATGCCGCAACTGTCCGTACAATATTGCTCGGATGAACATAAAACATATCCATTAAAGAATCCTGTAAAATGCCGGGCGAACGACAGATTTTAATCAAAAACATATATTGACTGTTGTTGATTCCATAGGGGGCAAGTTGCTTGTCCAAATAGATTTTGTAAAATCGGTCTGTTATGGAAAGCCATTTTAATAGTTGCATAGATATATACCTCCAAGCAGAACGTATTATACATAAATATGCGTGTGCACGCAACTATATTTTCTGCCAACAAATATTTCCACAATACTTGTCTTTTGGTCTTTGTTTTCTTTGGTTCGGAATAGTGTGGTGCTGGCGGTCTATCTCTTGTTTTCGGTTGCTTGCTTCTTTACCGTACATGAGCATTTTAGCAGGGCTTGTTTTTTTAAACGCAAATTGTTAGCAGTACAGTTGTGAAACAACTATGGTTTTCATGAATGGCGAAATATTCACCGTTCATGAAATACGTTCCTTAAAATTGAACGATTGAGCAAGTTTCAACTTGCGATTGAGTTCAATTCGTACGCGTAAGCGTACACGTAAATAAACAAGTTTTGCAAAAACTGTGGTTTTCATGAATGGCGAAATATTCACCGTTCATGAAATACGTTTTCATGTACTCCTGCTTAACGTACAGCTGTTTATTTATCAAAAAAATATGATAAATAACAAAAAAAGTAAAAAAACATTTGCCAATATTGGGAAACGGGTGTAAACTATTAGAAATAGAAATGAATATTCCATGTTTAGTTGGAATATATCAATGTAAGTTAATATGGAGGATTTTTATGAAGAAAGTTGTGGGCGTTATTGTTGCTGTTACCGCTGCTTTTGGTTTACTGTCATGTGCTTCCGGGGCAAAGGCTTCCGGCGGAACACCGTTTATTATTACCGAAGATTCAGGTGTAGTAGGATATTATTCTTTTGATGAAGAAATAGTAGACAATGAAGTAATCGATCATTCAGGAAACGGACTGAACGTTTACACATCTGCACTTGACGGATCTGTCACTGTAGACGGAAAATCAGGTAAGGCACTCAAACTTAACGGAGAAGATGAATATATAACCCTTGATTCTGAACTTCTTTCAGGAGACGGATTCACAGTTGCTGCATGGGTTAAGGCTGACTCATGGGCTGTCTGGGGCCGTGTATTTGACTTTGGCGATACAAAGACAGACGTATTTGTTGCTGTAGACGGAAGAACTCCCGGAACACTCGGAATGCGCGAAGAAGGAACAGCTGCCCAGGTAAACTGTCCTCTTCCGCCGGTTGGATCATGGGTTCACGTTGCCGCAACATTTGGCAGCGGGAAAATGGCCCTTTATGTTAACGGAAAACTTTCGCAGGAACTTCCCTGTCCTGTTTCTGTAGAGCAGCTTTCTGCAGGAGACCCGCTCGGACTTTATGTAGGACGTTCAAACTGGGCTGCAGATCCGCTGTTTCACGGTGCACTTGATGAACTTCTTGTAGCATCACGCTCATTCAGCGCAAAAGAAATTGCATCTGTTTACGCGGGAATTATAGGTTCAGCAGAGTAACTTTTTTTTCATAAAGTTTTTTTTATTAATACGGGTGTGCTAAAATATATTTGACCGGCACACCCGGTTAATCTTTGTTCAGGAGGATTTTTATGAAAAAGATTATTGCAGGAATTGTTTCTGCCGCTTCACTTTTTGCACTTACAGGATGCGGTACAACAAAGGAGGCTCCGCTTCTTCCGTATACAATTCACGAAGGTGACGGTGTAATCGGTTACTATACCTTCGAAGAAGAAATTGTTGACAATGAAGTTGTTGATCATTCCGGACAGGAAATGAATGTCTATACCGGTGCTCTTGACGGTTCTGTTCTTGTGGAAGGCAAGGAAGGTCAGGCTCTTCAGTTTAACGGTGAAGACGAATACCTTACTATTGACAGCGAACTTCTTTCGGGTGAAGGCGTAACAATTGCCGGATGGGTCAATCCTTCTTCATGGAAAGACTGGGCCCGTGTATTTGACATTGGTGACGGAAGCCAGTGTGATGTCTGGTGCGGAATGGACTTTAACACAAAGATGCTGCGCATGGATGTGTTCGGGGCTGCAGGAAACGTAACAATTCTTTCACCGCTGCCACCGACCGGCCAGTGGACACACATTGCAGCAACTTTCGGAAACGGATCTGCTGCTCTTTATGTTAACGGAAAACTTGCCCAGAAACTGCCCTGTCCTGTAAAGACTGCAGATATTGCCGCGACTGCTACAGGTATTTACATAGGACGTTCAAATTGGGCTGCTGATCCTTTGTTCAACGGTGCAATGGACAATGTTCTTGTTGCAAACAGGGTATTCTCTGATGCCCAGATTGCACAGCTTGCACTTGGTGCCGTTGCGCCTGAAGGTCCTGCAAAATAAGCTGAACAGGTCGCTTTAAGTTAACAGCCGGCAGTTTTGTCCGGCTGTTTTTTTTAATTAAAAAAATCGCATAGACCGCACCCTGCGTATAAATACTTTTTTTGGAGAAAAATTTATGAATATCACTGATATTACTGACGAAGATGAGAAAAAACCACTTGTGAGACAGACTGCTGACCCTTATGTTTACTTTCATAAAGACGGGTATTATTATTTTACTTATTCCTGCCCTGAATATGACAGAATAGAAATAAGACGCGCCTGGTCGGTAAAGGGACTCGAGGAGGCCAGACCGCTTACTGTCTGGAGAAAACATGCAGACGGGCCCATGAGCTGGCATATCTGGGCACCGGAACTTCATTATATTGATTCAAAGTGGTATTTGTATTTTGCGGCCGGCCGTGCAGAAGATCCCTGGTGGATAAGAACCTGGGTACTTGAAAATACGTCACAGGATCCTTTCTGCGGTGAATGGGTAGAAAAAGGCATGCTTGTTCCCGAATGGGACTCTTTTATGCTTGATACTACTGTTTTTGAAAACAAAGGAAAACACTTTGCTGTTTGGGCACAAAAATCACCTGAAAAGACAGAAAATTCCTGTCTTTATCTGGCAGAAATGTCTTCTCCATATGAACTTAAATTTCCCGTAACTATGCTTACACGCCCTGAATTTGACTGGGAATGCAGGGGATTTAAGGTTAACGAAGGTGCGGCCGTTTTGAAGCGCAACGGAAAAATCTTCATTACATATTCTGCAAGCGCAACTGACGCAACATATTGTATGGGACTTTTGTATGCCGACGAAAATTCAGATCTTACAAAAGCACAATCGTGGACAAAACTTGAAAAGCCTGTTCTGGTGACAGATGAGGCCGCCGGAATCTTTGGACCCGGACACAACAGCTTTACGACAAGTCGCGACGGAAAAACAGATTATCTTGTTTATCATGCCCGCCCTTATGCAGAAGTGGATCTTGCTTTTGCACTGTATGACCCTAACCGTCATGCATGGGTAAAAAAAATCAGGTACGACGAAAAAGGCTTCCCTGTTTTTCAGTAAGTCTTTGGTATTTAGAAAAAAATCTAAATAGTTGTTGACATTTCCTTTCTTCTGTAGTTTACTATTATTTAGAAATATTTCTAAATAGAGGTGGCTATGGTATTCCAGGACACTTTCAAGGCACTTTCCGATCCTGTGCGGCGTAAGATTCTTACATTGCTCAGAAAAGGAAAGATGTCTGCCGGTGAAATAGGTGCGGAATTTGATATGACCGGTGCAACGATTTCATATCATCTTTCCATTCTTAAAAAGGCCGGACTTGTAGATGAAACAAAATACAAAAATTTCATCTATTACGAACTTTGTACAAGTGTTTTTGAAGAACTTGTACTCTGGATAAATCAGTTCAAGTCTTCGGGAAAAAATAATGGAGACGAAGCGGGAGAAGAAAATGGAAAATAACAATGAAAACAAAAAGCCGTATCTGGCGCTGATGTTTATTACGACTGCAGTGTGTTTTATGCCCATGCTGTTTGGGCTTGCCGCGTGGAACAATCTTCCTGAAAGTATAGTCGTGCACTTTAATTTTAACAACGAACCCGACAATTTTGCCCCGAAGTGGGTAACAGTTTTTATTCTGCCGGCACTTATGGCTGCCATGAATATACTGTATCACCTGCTTATAGAAAAATCTGCAAAAGGACAGAAAATGCCTGCCGGTTTAAAGCTTGTTTTGAAATGGCTTGCACCCGTTCTGTGCATTGTAGTCAGTGCCCTGGTTTATGCCTATACGCTGGGAAATTTTATAAATATAAGCGGAATTCTCATTCCAGTAGTGGGACTTGTCTTTGCTGCTATAGGAAACTACATTCCAAAAGTGAATTCTTCTGCAATAAACCTGACGGGACTTGATAAGTCTGATTCAGAGGGCATTACAAAAGCCAAGCGCGTGGTCGGAATACTGTTCGTTGCTGCCGGCGTGCTTAACTTTGTCTGCGGTTTCTTTTATTTCGGAAGATACGTGTTTATGGCATCACTCCCGGTACTTCTGCTGGGGTCTGTTTTTGCCCCTTTTTTTCTGGTAAAGCGCAGTTCCCGAAAGTAATATAACTTTATTCCTGTTCCTGCACTGCCGGATCCGAAGCAGGTTTTTGCGGTGCGGGAATACTTACTGCTTCGTCCGGGACAGAAACGCTTTCTTCTGCGGGCGGGGTGGTGCTGTTGTATAGAAAGTCCATTGCAAATCTGTTTGAGAGAGTCTGAACTGTTTCTTCAAAATAAGAGCATACTTCGTCCCTGTTCCAGTTGTTGTTCCTTAAAGGCGTGTATTCTGCTGAACGGCCTGTGTATTCTTTGTTTATGATTGTTTTTCCCTGTGAATCTGCCGCGTATACTGTCATGACAACCCTTGCGCATACTCCTGCATTTCTGAATCCTTCTTGCAGTGCTTCTTTCTGGAAGCGGAATTTTACATAAACAAGCGCTTTTGCCCCAGTCTGTTCTGCCGTCATTTTGTTGAGTTTTCGTGAAGATGAGCCTATGACGTCGTATCCTGTTGCTGCAACCGTACTGTTGAGTGTGTCAAAGAAACCTGTTCCGGCGTTTCTGTAGGCAGGGCAGTCTTTGAGTGTTGCCGGTTCAATTACCTGAATTCCGTTTTGGGCGAGGGTATCTGCAAAAATGCGTGCGGCACTGTCAACCCGTTCCTGAACCAGAAGTGTTTCGGGATTGTTTTTGTCGAGTGCGCGGTTTATAAAGCCTGTAAGAATTCCGTCTTCCTGCTGTTCAAGTTCGTAATTGTCTCCTGTTTTTTCCTGGTACCACGGAACACCGTTGTTTGAGTAAACGGTCATTATTGCTGCGGGTGAATAGTCTGCAAGATTTACGGCTGTTGTACGGCAAGATGTGAGCGCAAGGACTGCGGCCGACAGGTAAAAGACTGGTTTTATTTTCATAGAACTGCCTCTGGTTTTAAGATTTGTATCGGAATTATATCATATAAAACGGAATTTGCAACATCAGAACATTTTCCGGCCTTCGGGAAAAGAAATTTCTTTATTTCAACAGGAACCTGTGATATACTGTATCAAAATAAGTTAAAGTATATCAAAGAAATTAAGAACGGAAGGTTAAAATGAATAATTCAATTTTTGCAAAAACAGCTGCTGCTGCCGTTGCTGCCGTACTCGCGACAGGAACTGCCTTTGCCGCCAAACGTGACGCAGATAAAAGCGTGTATACAAAATATGCAAGTCCACGGAGCGGAACCCAGGCTGAATGGGGTACCCTTAACTGCCACGATCCCAAGATTTTTCAGGATGATGACGGAATGTACTATGTTTATTCCACAGATGCTGCTATCGGAGGGGCCGGACAGAAGGGGCTTCAGATAAGACGCTCTGCTGATCTTGTAAACTGGGAATGCCTTAACACGTCTGCAATTCAGCGCAAGTGGGACAAAGCCTGGCTCAAATGGGTTGAATTTGACCGCGCGGGAGCTTCTTCGTGGGCACCTACTGTAATTAAACAGAACGGTCTGTACTATATGTATCACGGAATCATTACCGACAAAGACCGTTCGGGAGATCCTGTTGCTGCAATTGCACTTGCCGTTTCTTCAAGTGTAACCGGGCCTTTTTATCCTGCACATGAAGCCGCGGCAAAAGACCCCAAAATAAAGGAAGTGTTTGACTCCCTGGGCGTTTCCTATGAACAGTCTCTTCTTGTGCGCTACACATATTATGACAGAAGCTACACGAGCGATGACGAGTCGATTACAAAGTACGACATGCTCAACACCGGTTCATATGACACTCAGAATGAAACAGACAGTGATTTTACCGGTATGGCATACGGCTTTGGCTGTATTGACCCTGAATTTGTTACCGACGTTTCTACAGGAAAACAGATGGTTTACAATGTGGGCGGAACAGACTGCTACGGAGTAACCTACGGCTCGTGGAAAGGCGGAATTGCCCTTATGTATGTGGACACTGTTTCGCTCAAACCCGTGGACAGAGAAGGAAATATTCTTGATGTTCCTGCAGATTCTGTTGAAGGCGCGTTCGGGAAGGCAATTGCCGGAGGTTACGGTGCTGCCTATGAAGGAGCGCAGGTTATCTACAACAGCAGTAACGGCTGGTATTATTGTTTTGTTTCGATGGGTTCTCTGGACTGGGACTACCGCGTCGGTGTGGGAAGAAGCCGTTCACCTGAAGGACCTTATATTGATGCTTCGGGCAGAAGTATGATGATCGGTCCTCTTAACGGAGCCGGTGAGTTCCACAAGATTGGCGGCAAAATAATAGGCTCCCATGTTCTTAAGGGAGAACTCAGTTTCAGAAGCCAGGGTGGCCAGTCAATTCTGCGCACACAGGACGGAAAAGTTGTCTTTGCAAACCACGCACGCACAAATTTCCTGCCGGGATATTTTTTCTTCCTGCAGATACACCAGATGTTCTTTACAGAAGACGGATGGCCTGTCCTTAACCAGAATGAATACTACAACGACTATGACGGAAAAGACGAAGCTCTTGCGCCTTTGTCAGCAGAAGATATAGCCGGAACCTACGATACTATTCTTACCGTACGCAGTGACAGACAGGGTGACTATACTTTCAACGGAGATACAAAGCCCGTAATCGGTATCTATCTGGATGATGCAATTCCGACTGAATCAAAGGAAGTTGTTCTTGAAGCAGACGGAACAGTAAAAGGCACTTATAAGGGAATGTGGACTCTTTCTGACAACGGATATTCTGTCATAATAAAGATAAACGGACTGGGTGACTTTAAGGGATATGTCCTTAAGGCTACTGACTGGGCAAAAAACCGAAGTACAACGCGCAAAACAGTTACCTTTACGACACTTGAGTGCAGCGGAAAAGGCTGCGGTGAGTATTTCTGGGGAAACAGACGCGACAAGTAATTTTTTGCTAAACAACGAAAATTATTGATACAATATATTTTTACGGCCGGATTTAAGCATATTTTTCTTGAGTCCGGCCGTTTTTTTCTTGAAAAAGGTGGTTTAATTCAATAAAAAAAGATTTATATCAAATTTTCTTGACTTATAGAAAATCTGGGTTTACAATAAAATCATTAAGAAGATTACTGCTTCCTTACAATTATTCTCAGGAGGATACTTATGAAGAAAGTTTTGCTTTCAATTCTTGCTGCCGCTTCTGTATGTGCAGGCGCATTTGCCGTAGATGAAATCACGCTCATGAACTATGCACAGCCACAGGAAAAGGCAATTCTGGACAGTGTTGTTGCCCGCTTTGAAGAGACACACCCGGGAACAAAAGTAAAGTTCATTTCTGTAACAGGTGATGAATATGCTGCAAAGATTCAGGCGGCTCTTGCTGCAAACCAGCTCCCTGATGTTTTCTATCTTGGACCTGAATCTGTACGCCAGTATGCTGACAACGGAAAAGTTCTGGATCTTGCACCTTATATCAAAAATGCAAAGGGTGTAGATTTTGACGATTTGTATTCTTCTGCTGTAAACGCATACCGCTATGACGGAAAATATCTCGGACAGGGTGATTCAATCTGGGCACTTCCAAAAGACTTCGGACCTTTTGCATTTGCTTACAACAAAACTCTTTTCCAGAAGTACGGAATTCCGCTTCCAAGCAAAGATACTCCCTATACATGGGATGAATTTATTTCAGTCTGCAAAAAGCTTACAAAAGATACAAACGGCGACGGAATGAATGACACTTTCGGAACAGGACTCAATGTTCACTGGGCATTTATTCAGTTTGTATGGGGAAACGGAACAGACTTTTTGGACGAGACAAAAACAAAGGTAAATATTACCGACCCAAAATTTATTGAAGCACTTCAGTTCTGGGCAGACATGACAAACAAGTATGAAGTTACACCGAGCGCAACACAGGCTCAGTCACTTGATACATACCAGAGATGGCTTAAGGGTGAACTAGGATTCTTCCCTGCAGGACCGTGGGATCTTTCTACATTCAACAAGGTTCTTCCTTTTGACTATGACCTTATTCCGTGGCCTGTTCATACAAGTGAAAATGAAACCGCAACATACAGGGGCGGTGTAGGCTGGGCAGTTTCTGCTACAACAAAGAATCCTTCAAAGGCTGCTGAACTTGCACTTTATCTTTCTGCAGACAAAGAAGCAAATGAAATGTTCTGCGACCAGGATCTTCAGATTCCAAACCTTAAGTCACTGGCATCACGCTATACTTCAAAGCCGGGTAATCCGCAGAACCGTCAGGAGTTCATCAATATTATTGAAAAAACCGGACGCAGCTGGCCGTTTGACTACACATACAACCGCGTATGGTATGATAATTTCTATGTTGGAATTCAAAAGGTTCTTGACGGAAAAATGACCGCCGAAGAATACTGCAAGAAAATTCAGCCTAAGCTTCAGCGTGACCTGGACAAAGCCCTTGCAAGAGCACGTCAGAGCGCCAGAAGATAACGGAGTCTGACTTACACGGACGTATCTTTGCAAAGAGATGCGTCTGTGTGACTTTAACCAAATGGAGCTTCTTTATGAAAAATACTGAATTAAACAAATCAAAGAAGTGGAATGATGAGGCGCGCGCCGGTCTTCTTTTTGTAATAGCGCCTGTCGTGGGATTTTTTCTTTTTACGGCCGGACCATTCCTGTTTTCTATCTTTGCCAGTTTTACCAGTTGGGATTCAATGACAGACCTTACAAGTCTTCATAAGATGGACGAGATAGACAGGTCATTTTTTTATGTTGGATTTGAAAACTACAAGGAACTTTTTTCTGACCCGGACTTCTGGCATTCTTTGTGGAATACCTTTGTCTACATGATTGGAATTCCTCTCGGAATGATATGGGCATTTTCACTTGCTCTTGCATTCAACAAGGAGCTTCCCGGAGTAAAAGTTTACCGTGTTATTTACTATATACCGGTTGTTTCTTCGATAGTTGCCGTTTCACTTTTGTGGAGCTGGCTTTATAACGGTGATTACGGTCTTTTAAACCAGTTTTTGAACTGGGCATTCGGTGTGAAAGGACCAAACTGGCTTCAGAATGAACATACTGTAAAGCCTGCAATTATGCTTATGTGTGTCTGGCGCGGAGTCGGAAACACGGCACTTTTGTACCTTGGCGGACTTCAGAATCTTCCGAAGTCATACTACGAGGCTGCAGTTATTGACGGAGCCAGCGGCTGGACTATTTTCAGAAAGATTACCTGGCCTTTGATGCAGCCTATTTCCTTCTATATTATCATTACCGGAATAATCGGCGGTGCACAGATGATAGTTGAACCGCAGATAATGACACCGACCGGAGGACCTGACTACAGTTCTGCTACAATAGTATTCTATATCTGGCAGAAAGCTTTTGGTTCTGCAGACCTTAAGGGGTATGCATGTGCAGCATCTTGGGTACTTGCAATTATCGTATTCGTCGTTACGGCGATTCAGTTTAAGCTGAGCCCTGCCAGTGAAAACTATCTGGAATAGGGAAAAGAGGTTTTTATGACAAACGCTATGACAAATCCGCAGGTAGCAAAATATGGTTCACAGAAACGTAATCAGACTCTGTCGAATTTTTTTGTATACTTTTTTCTGACTCTTGGTGCAGTTATAATGATTGTTCCGCTTTGGTGGATGTTTATTTCATCCCTTAAGACAAAGGGACAGTTTTTGATGACACAGCTTTCACTTGCTGTTCCAAAGGCACCGCAGTGGACAAATTATTTCAAGCGCGTATGGGAAATGGATCCCCAGTTACAGCGCGGAATTCTGAATTCAATTTTTATTGCCGTGAGCACAATTGTGATAGGAACACTTGTTTCTTCACTTGCTGCATTTTCTTATTCAAAGCTTCGTTTTCCGGGAAAGAACAAGCTCTTTCTTGCTGAACTTGCAACCCTTATGATACCATTTTCTATCATCATGATTCCGCAGTTTATAATTTATTCAAGAATCGGATGGCTTGATACATGGTACCCGCTTATTATTCCTGGAATGCTTGGCAATGTATCAATGATTTTCTTCCTGCGCCAGTACATGAGCGGAATTCCTACTTCGATGATAGAATCTGCACGTATTGACGGATCCGGTTTTCTGCGCATTTTCTGGTCGATTATGCTTCCCAATGCAAAACCGGCAATTGCAGCTCAGGGAATCCTGTGGTTTATGGGCTCATGGAACGACTACTTTGCCCCGAGTATTTACCTTAATACACCGGAAAAGCTTACTGTTCAGGTTATGATTGCAAAACTTAACGCAATGTATGCTATCCAGACTGACTACCCGTTGCTTCTTGCGGCTTCAGTTATTGCACTTCTTCCTGTTCTGATTATCTTTATGGTTTTCCAGAAGCAGATTATTGCGTCAGTTGCAATGACAGGACTTAAATAATTATGCCTTTGCTTGAGCTTTGCGGATTTACTTCTACCCATGACCCGGTAATTGTCAAGGAAAACGGTTTGTATTACCGCTTTCAGACAGGACCTGGAATTCCGGTTGCGGTTTCTGACAATCTTTGCAGCTGGAAATACTGCAGAAAAGTTTTTGACGAAAACCCACGCTGGACGTCAGAGAAGATTCCCGGCTCAACGCATTTTTGGGCTCCCGAAGTTGTGTTTCGTGACGGATGGTGGCGCATCTACTATTCCGTTTCTACATTCGGGAGTAACCGTTCTGCCATAGGTCTTGCCCGTTCACGTACGCTGGATGTAAATTCAGCAGAATACGGATGGGAAGATCTGGGCGCAATAATTGAATCTGTTCCCGAAAATAACTACAACTGCATTGACCCTGCTGTAATTAGGGACGAAAACGGCACGGATGTTCTTTTGTTTGGTTCTTTCTGGGGCGGACTTCAGGAAATTGCGCTCGGTGCCGACGGTTTTGTAAAAAAAGGTGAAAAGCCCGTAACTGTCGCCAGCCGCGGAACAAATCCTAATCCGATAGAAGGCGGTTATCTTTTTAAACACGGGAAATATTATTATCTTTTTGCATCACACGATTTTTGCTGCAGGGGAACAGCTTCTTCTTACCACATTGTTGTGGGGCGTTCTGAAAGTGTCTGCGGTCCTTTTTATGATGACATTGGCGTGAGCATGAGTGACGGCGGCGGAACTACACTGCGCAACGGACTCAGTTATTCACGCTGGGCAGGCCCCGGTCACAATACCGTTTTTGCAGACACTGACAATAAAATATATCTTGTTTACCATGCATACGACAGGCTCAATAACGGGGAGCCCGAACTTCAGATAGAAGAATTAAAGTGGAACGAATACGGCTGGCCTGAATTTTAGTCTTCACCGCTGAACTGTTCATCTGTTTTACTGTCTGTCATTTCTCTTTCTTCGAGCATTTCGGCATCTTCGCGCCCGTGCGGAACAGCCCATGATGAATATTTGCCGCTGCCGTTTTTCTTTTTTCTTTCAAGCGGATTCGTATACTGTCTTCTTAGTTTTGAATAATATTCTTCGTCGTCCATAATTTTTTTCCAAAGCTTCTATGTGAAAGCGCAGTTGTTACAAAGAGTAAACTTGGCAGAAGTGATACTGCGTAGGGAGCACGCGGGAAGCGGAAATGATTTGACTTTTAGGGTCGCGAAGCGACATTTGATGGTTTCCTTGCAAAAGTCACATCAAGGGCCTTATGGCCCGGTTTTCGATTTCCGCGGGTGACCGGGAGCAGTTTTACTTAAGTATAAGCTTAGCATAAGCAATACTGCGTAGGGAGCACGCGGGAAGCTGCAAAAAAAGGCTGCCCTTATGGACAGCCTTTCCATTAGAAATTGACTAATTCATTAAGCCTTGCTAAGACGAGCTTCGAGGTCATCAAGACACTCTGTAAGTTCCTTTGGCAAGTGCTTTCCGAACTTAGGATAGTGGTTTTCGCGGATGTCTTTGCATTCCTTGAGCCAGCCTTCCTTGTCAACCTTTGTGATTGCAGGAATCTGTTCCTTGTAAACTTCTGCAAGTCCGTCAAGGTTAAGAGAACCTTCTTTTGGCATATATCCGATTGGTGTGTCAACGAAGTTGTCTTTTCCGTCGCAGCGGTCAAAAATCCATGCAAGAACGCGGCTGTTGTCGCCGTATCCTGGCCACATGAATCCGCCGGGGAGCTTGTCGTTGTTTTCGTCCTTGCGGAACCAGTTAACGTAGAAGATTTTAGGAAGCTTGTCCTGATCCTTTGCGCTCTTTCCTATGCTGATCCAGTGTGCGAAGTAGTCGCCCATGTTGTATCCGCAGAAAGGAAGAATTGCGAACGGGTCGCGGCGAATCTTTCCAACCTGTGATGCATCGATTGTAGATGCAGCAGTGATTTCTGATCCGACGATTGATCCAAGGAATACACCGTGGTTCCAGTTGCGTGCCTGGTGTACGAGAGGAACTGTTGAAGGGCGGCGTCCTCCAAAGAGAATTGCACTGATAGGAACACCCTTTGGATCTTCCCATTCTTTTGCGATACACGGACACTGTTTTGCAGGTGCTGTAAAGCGTGCGTTAGGATGAGCCATTTCTTCGCCCTTTGGAGCCTTGTCCTTGGGGAATGGATCGCGTATGTTTCCCTTCCAGTCAACAAGCTTGCCCTTTGCAGGGTAACCGATTCCTTCCCACCAGACGTCTCCGTCTTCTGTAAGTGCACAGTTTGTAAAGATTGTGTTCTTTTCTGCAGAAATAAGAGCGTTCTTGTTTGACTCTGCTGAAGTTCCCGGAGCAACACCAAAGAATCCTGCTTCGGGGTTGATTGCATAAAGACGTCCGTCTTCACCGAACTTCATCCATGCAATGTCGTCACCGACAGTTTCGACCTTCCAGCCAGGGATTGTTGGAATAAGCATAGCGAGGTTTGTCTTACCACATGCAGACGGGAATGCGCCTGTAACGTACTTGACTTCGCCCTGTGGGTTTGTGAGCTTAAGAATAAGCATGTGTTCTGCAAGCCATCCTTCGTCGCGTGCAAGAACAGTAGCAATACGAAGAGCAAAACACTTCTTTCCGAGAAGAGCGTTTCCGCCGTATCCTGATCCGTAAGACCAGATGAGGCGTTCTTCGGGGAACTGGCTGATATACTTGTGTTCAACATCAGCGCAAGGCCAGACTCCGTTGTCTTTTTCACCGTTGTTGAGCGGCTTTCCTACAGAGTGGAGACACGGTACGAATTCTGCGTTGGGGTCTGCATTGAAAATGTCAAGAACCTTTGATCCAGCGCGTGTCATGATGTCCATGTTAAGAACAACGTACTCAGAGTCTGTAAGCTCGATTCCGTTCTTTGAAATTGGTGATCCGAGTGGTCCCATGCAGAAAGGAATGACGTACATTGTGCGGCCGTGCATACAGCCCTTGTAGAGGCCTTTCATTGTGGCCTTAAGCTCTTTCGGGTCAATCCAGTGGTTTGTAGGACCAGCATCTTCTTCTTTTACAGAAGAGATGAATGTGCGTGATTCAACACGTGCAACATCAGAAGGCAGTGAGCGGAACAGGAAACTGTTGGGCTTCTTGGCAAGCGGAGTTGCGAGTCCTGCGTCAACGCATTTTTTCATCAGGCGGTCATATTCAGCCGTAGATCCGTCGCAAACGTAAACCTCGTCAGGTTCGCACATAGCGACACATTCTTCAATCCAAGCCTTGATTTTTGGGTGCTTGATGTCATTGATAGTCATACAACTACTCCTATGATGGCGGGAATCAAAAAATGAAACAGAAGTTTTTACAACGTAGCCTTTCTGTTTTCATGTCCATGCGTCAGCGCAGACCTTTTGATTCCTATACAAAAAATATACATTTTTTTGCCTTTATTTTCAACCGATATTCAAAAAATATTCGTTTACACCTATATGTACAGGAAGATCCGTGTGCAAAAACGCAGCGTGTACAAAACAATATCCTTGTACTGGCTACGATACACCAAAAATATCTGTAACTAAAAAAGAGTTTAAAATGTAGTATAGTGCCACTTCCTGGCACTGTAGTGTGTTATAATAACAGATATAAAAATTGCCTACTTAATTTTTTTTTGAAAAGAGTGTATAGTATTAGGTTATGGATGTCCAGTTTACAAAAATTAATAACCGTCGTTATCTTGGCAATAAATACAAGCTTCTCCCCTTTATTACCGGAGTAATAAAAGCGAATTGCTTTGATTTTGACGTATTTACTGATATATTTGCGGGGACTGGAGCTGTTTCTTCCGCTTTTACCAATAAACAGTTAAATACAAATGATATTTTATTCAGCAATTATATTTCCAATACAGCATGGTTCTCTCCGGAAGATTATGATACATCAAAACTTGTAAAATTGATTTGTGACTATAACTCTCTGGAAGAGTATGACGAGAATTATATGACACAGTATTTCTCTGATACATATTTTTCTCGTCAAGTTTGTTCTAAAATTGGTCATATTCGTCAGGATATTGAAAACAGAAAAAATGTAAATGATATAAATAACCGTGAATATGCGATTCTGATTACCTCATTACTTTATGCGATGGATAGAATTGCAAATACATGTGGACACTATGACGCTTATCGCAAAAATATAGACCTTTCTAATCAAGTTCTGGAAATGCGTATGCTTTCTGCTCAGAAGGGACTCAATAAAAATAATCGCTGCTATAATGAAGATTCTAACGAACTGGCAAAAAATATAAAGAGCGGTTTGGTTTATCTTGATCCGCCATATAATTCACGACAGTACTGTGACGCTTATCATTTGGTTGAAAATGTTGCTCGATGGCAGAAGCCAGAAGTTTTTGGTGTTGCCCGAAAGATGGATCGTTCTGCTTTGAAAAGTGATTATTGTACTCGTTCGGCTCCAAAAGCTTTTAATGATTTAATAAGTAACTTGGATGCCCAATATATACTTGTTTCCTACAATAACATGGAAAATAAAGGAAACGACCGTTCCAATGCCCGTATTTCAGATAAAGAAATACTTGATTCTCTGAATACTCGCGGAGATGTCTTAATTTTTACCGAAGATTACAAGGCCTTTACAACCGGAAAGTCTGATAGAAGTGACAATCAGGAGAGACTTTTTCTATGCAAGTGCCGTTGAATCTGATAGCTTCTCCTTTGAATTACACCGGCGGAAAGTATAAGTTACTTCCACAAATTCTTCCTCTTTTTCCTGAACAAATCTCTACTTTCGTTGATATTTTTTGTGGTGGTTGCAATGTTACCGTAAACGTAAAAGCTGATAACTATATCTGCAATGATAGAGAATCTCATTTAATTGGATTATTGAAAAAGATTAAGACTGATGGCTGTAAAAAGTTTTCACAGGCTATTGATTCCGTAATTTCGCAGTATGGACTTTCAAATTCAGCTTTGCATAGTTATGACTTTTATAACTGCAATTCGTCTTCGGGGTTGGGACCTTATAATAAAGAAATATTCATGAAACTTAGGGAAGATTTTAATTCATCTGCTAAGATAGATGAGAATTACAACTATCTTTTCTTTACTCTCTTGGTTTATTCTTTTAACAATCAAATACGGTTCAATTCAGAAGGTCAATATAATCTTCCTGTTGGTAAACGTGATTTCAATAAAAAAATGCGAGTAAAACTGGATCTCTTCGCAGATTCACTGAATGAAAGAAAGATAAAATTTTCAAACAAATCCTTTGAAAAAATAGATTGCGAATCACTTCCTGAAAACTCTTTTGTTTATGCAGACCCGCCTTATTTAATTACAACGGCCACATATAATGAAAAAAACGGATGGACTAATGAAGATGAAAATTCTTTACTGGGATATCTTGAAAACCTGAACTCCAGACGAATTAAATTTGCACTTTCAAATGTTTTAGTATCCAATGGTCGTGAAAATACTATTCTTAAAGACTGGATAAACAAAACAGGCTTCGAGTGTCACAAAATTAATGCTGACTATCATAATTCAAATTACCATAAAAAAGACAAAGGTTTTGCCGACGAAGTTTTGATTACAAATTATTAAGAGGATGAGAATGGCTAATACAATTGCTTATGAGGGAATTAGTTGGGCTATAGGTTCAACAAGTTTTAGAACAAAGGAATTAAATAAAAAGACTGAATGGCAACTTGTATTGCTTGATGAATTTTGGAGAAAACCTGAGTTTGTTAATCAAAAATGGAAAGCAAATGAATTTCTTCAACAAGCTTATTATAAACATCTTTGGACAAATGATTTTACAGTCGGGAATGCATCACGTCCAGCTAAAGATGCCAGAGAAAAGACTTCAGGACTTTGTGATATAGGTGTTGTAGATAGAGAAACAAGAAAATTAACAGAAGTAGGTGAAGAACTCCTGTTAATATCAAAAAGCAATAATTTTAAGGGTGATAACATTCTTCAGATTGACTCCGATAGTTTTTTGTATTTAAAGCAGCTTATTAAAACTTCTGTAGATGTTGGCACTTCAAAAGTAAGGCCTTTCATAATTCTTGCCAGAGTTTTGAATGAACTAAAGTATTTGACAGATGAAGAGTTTGTGTATCTTTTACCTTTAATTTCTGATGAAGCCTCATACAAGAATGTAATAGGGAAAATCAAGGATTTCAGAAAAGGTGAATGCGATATCAATCAAACAATTTATGAAATCTTACTCTCTCATAATTCTTATAAGCAAGCCCATGATCTATTATTGGATGCTGATTCTGTAACGGAAGATTTGATTATTACAATCATGATGAATCGCAAAAGTCCAATGTATTCTAAACCTTTTTTTTTATTCTTCAAGGCCTTACATAGGGTATTGATGGGCAATGATTTCTCTGAAAAGAGTATGAAAATTTTGGATAAGTCTATCTCTGATTGTAAAACCACGAAGACAACAATTCGCCAGATTCTTTATTGTACAACTAAAAATATAATTAATGGTGGCAAGAATACTTTTCGGCCAGAAGTTCTAAAATCGGTAAAAAGTGAAGCATCTTTCAGGGAACTTTTTTTCAAGGTTTGTCATGTTTCTAAAACTCTTAATAATCTGGAAGATTACGGGGATTTGAATCTGCGCTATTTTACAATGAGCGATTGTCTAATTACAGAAGACCAGACAATAAAATTTGATACATTGCCGAAGATTTATTTTTCAATGGTCAATGATTCATTGAAGGCTATTTCTTTTTCTGATTCAGATTTGCTTTATAAATCTGTAGAATTAAAGGATATAGCTTCTGTATTTGAAATTGATTCAGAACTCTTTTATAGGAATGTTGCTAAAGAAGTTGGTTCAGAAGTTTATGACAGAAAATCTATTCAAATTATTCTTGATAAAAAGAAGTATGCACGTTTTAATAAACTTGTAGATGAAAAGTTTACAGATGCGGTACTTTTGCAAATATTGGATGAGTTCAAACTTCGTGAGACATCAGATGATGAACATGATGAAAAAATAAAGCAGTTTGTTTCTTCAAATTCTGACGGTCCAACATCCTTTGAGTATATTCTTGGAATAATTTGGTATAAACTTAACGGCAGAACAGGAGACGTTTTGCGATTTATGAATCTTTCTCTCGATGGTGATTTGCTCCCAAAAACTCATGCGGGTGGTGGAGAAGCAGATATTGTTTGGGAATATCCTGAATCAGAGAACTATCCTGAACATACTCTCTTGATTGAAGCAACATTGGCTGACAGACAGAACCAAAGAAGAATGGAAATGGAACCAGTTTCCCGTCATGTAGGGGAATATTGTCTTGCAAACAAGAGTAAGACTGCTTATGGACTTTTTATAACTCCATATCTTAATCCAAATGTAATCAATGACTTCTTTAGCCGTAGAAATATGAATTACTTCTCAGTTACAGATACTAACCAATTTGTAAAAAAACTTCTTATAGCAAGCCTTGAAACTGACAATCTAAAAAAACTTATTGAAGAACATATTGAATATGACAAAATTTATTCTGTTATGCAAGATTACTTCTCTACTGACGAAAGAAATCCTTTGAAGGCTCAGGAAGTGTTTGTAGATAATTTGATACAGTAAATTATTTGGGGGATATATGAAAGACAATAAATTCAATTTTTGTCCTGAATGCGGCTCAAAAAATATATGTACAAAAAACAGCGGGCGCAAGTGGGTTTGCCCTGACTGCGGTTTTGAACTTTACAACAATACCGCTGCGGCTGTAGGACTTCTTATTCAGAATAAAAAGGGTGAGCTTTTATTTGAAAAACGTGCAAAGGAACCAAGAAAAGGGTTTTTGGCTTTTCCCGGCGGATTCTGTGAACCTGATGAAAGCGGTGAAAATGCTGCCGTGCGCGAGTGTTTTGAAGAAATAGGTGTAAGGCCGCTTTCTGTAAAATACATATGCAGTTACCCGAATACATATGCCTACAAAGATGTCGTCTATAAAACCTGCGATATGTTTTTTACCGCAGTTCTTCCGGCTGGGGCACAGCTTAAGGCCGAAGAGTCCGAAGTTAGCGGATTTGAATGGGTTGATGTAAAATCTGCGGAAGATGTAGAAAAAATACCGCTGGCATTTGTTTCTGCAAAAAACACACTGTTGAAGTGGCTGGAGACAAAATGAGTTTACCTTTAATTATGTGTATTGCGGGCGCGGCAGTTTTTATTTTTGTATTTTTCTTCTATATAATACGCATATCCCGCCTTAAAAAGGCCCGCGCCGGCTCTTCTCTTGATGTACCGCGCGCACCGGTTTCGTACAAGGGCAGCATTGTAGCGGCTTTTGTTCTGGAAGCACTGCCTTTTGCGGTTCCCATGGAATTATATATGGTGGCAGTTTCTCTAGCCTGCGGAATTCTTGGCGAGATAATTGTTTTTAAGGAAAGAATAGCAAAAATTTCCGAAAATGAGCCTTCGGATACTGGACAAAGTTCGTAATATTCTATATACTACTAATACTTTATGGCGTCTTACCCAAGCGGTAAGGGAGAGGTCTGCAAAACCTTTATGCAGCGGTTCGATTCCGCTAGACGCCTTTCATAAAAAAAAGGTATCCGGTTGGATACCTTTTTTTTATGCTTCCGGACTGTTCAAGCAAAGCTGCGGTCCGATTCAATATATTTTGTGCTGTCCGGGTATCCGGGCGGCATTTTTCTGGAGAGATTTATGAGAAGAGTTTTTGTTTTTGCACTTCTGCTGTCTTTTGTTTTGTGTTTTGTTTCTGCCGCAGGTATGCCTTCGCATTCTAAAATACGGATCGCTTCAACAAAGTGGTTTGACATTATCTATCCTGTAGAAAGTGAAAATTCAGCCCGGGAACTTTTTGACAAAGCCGATTCGATTTATGAAAAAATCTGTGCATCTTACGGAAAAGAGCCTGACTTCCGCATGCCGGTTGTAATTACTCCTGACACTGACGCTTACAACGCTTATTTTTCCAACGGACACTACAATCATATTGTTCTTTTTGATGCTGTTTCTGATGAAAGTATGGCTGTTTTTTCTGAGCCACTTCTTGGAACTTTTACGCATGAACTGACCCATGCTGTTTCTATAAATATGCGCAATCCGTTCTGGAAAGTTATAGATTCTGTGTTCGGCGATATTTTTAATCCAGGCTCGGCTATTATTATGACGACTCTTTTTAAGGAAGGGGCTGCTGTTTCTATGGAAAGTTCCGGCGGGGAAGGGCGGATTAACGATCCTTTTTACCTTCATATGTCGCGCCAGGCAAAACTTTCGGGCAAATTTCCTTCGGCGCAGGATGTGTCAGGCGCAAGGGACAAGTTTCCTTCGGCATCGGCATCTTACGGCTTTGGCGGACCTTTTGCCGCTTTTATCCAGCAGAAATACGGAATGGAAAAATATGCCGAATTCTGGTACCGTGCAATAAATGCAAAAAGCCTGACTTATGAAACTGCTTTCAAGCGAATCTACGATGTGAGTCTTGGAACTGCGTGGAAGGAATTCAAAGATTCTGTTTATGTTCCAGATATTCCTAAAAGTCCTCTTGAAGAAAAATTTGTTACTGACTTTTTTAACCCTGAGGCAGACGGTTTTTCAAGACAAAATCTTTTGGGGTCAAGGTTTTACGGCCTTTCGTCTTCTGATGTTTCGGTAAGTTACATTGACGGAGGTGCAGTCTGGCTTTGTTCTGCACAGGACGGGATGTTCGGCGTTCCAAAAAAACTGTTTTCGCGCGACGGAATTCTTTCGGCAAGTCTTTCTTCTGACGGGGAATTTCTTGCTGTAAGTTACGAAGATGACAACAGTTCGGGAACAAAATACAAATCTGCACTTTACGAAATCAAAAGCGGCAGGTGGCATGAAATAAAGCAGGCAGGACTAAGGGACGCGTGTGTTTATTACGCAGAAGGAAAAATTTATGTTACTGCAGTTTATGCTTTTTCTCAGAGCGCTTCCCTTGTGACGTTTGCATTTGACGGAAAATCTTTTTTAAGGGCAAGTGAAGTTTCTTTTGCAAGCGGCGAGTCTGTTTTTTCTCCCTGTTTTATTGAAGGAAATGTTTATGCTGTCTGCAGGTCGGGACTTGAGTGGACTATAAGATGCTTTGGGGATCTGCGGAATTCAAACGGCGTTAAAAATGAATCATATTCTTTTTTGCCTGATGCACGGCTCCGATGGCTTTCGGCGGGAACTCTTGGCGGTAAACCTGTGCTTTTGTTTTCTTATGCCAAGCCTGACACTTTCCCGAGGCTGGGATGGCTTGACCCTTCTTCAAAAGAAATGTTCCTTATGAATACTGACGTTTCGGGCGGCGTGTACTGGCCGGTTGCTGCCGCCGGATCTGTTGTTTACAGCTCTTATTTTTATGACAACAGAAAACTTTTGTGTCTGGACACAACTTCTCTTGACAATGCCGGCGGAGTTTTGAAACTGACCGCCGCCCGGTCTGCGGTTAACGAAAGCAGTGACGCTTTTTCTGAAAGCCACGGCGGTTTTTTCGGGGGTAGTGTTGCTTCGGGTGCGGACGGTTTTGCAGAAAGCGGCAGCGGTTCTTTGGACAATGCAGGCAGTTTTGAAAGCGTTCCCGGTTCCGCAGAAGGAACTTTTTCTTCTAAAAAATACAGAAAACCTTACTGGCACAGGGGGACTCTTCTTACGGGTCCTGTTGTGCCCGGTTATCAGTTAATTCCTTATGTTGCGGATGATGTGAAGAATGATTCCCTTATAAATACTGTTCCGTTTGTCTGGGGTTTGACATGGATGACAAGTAACCCGTGGGATTCTGACACTCTTACACTGAGTGCCGGAACGAGTTTTGATGCAAAAGCATGGGGCTTTTCTGCAGGATTTTCGGGTTCAACCTCTACATCGCTTTTTTCTTACAATGAAATGCCTGCGGTTGTTGTGGACAAGGACGGATTTGTTCAGGCTTCAAACAATCTTTCTCTTTCTTCGGGCGTAAATCTTGGCGGTAAGGCTGACCTTTTGTTTTCTCTTGAGAATAAAGCCTTTTTTGGAAAAAATACATGGGGTTTTGGGGGCTTGATACTGGATTATATTGAAGATGACAACTTGTATTTTTATGACAAGAACAAAGTGTCTGCCAAAATTTCCACAATCCGCAAAATGGGACCCGGAACATTCGAGCTTGGCGGTATTGCGCTGTCTGTTGCCTACAAAACTGTAGTTATGGGAACAACAGGCGGCCGTCACCAATACAATGTTTTTAATGAAGGCGATGATATGGTTCTGCAACAGTACCTTTACCCCGAAGTGAGTGTAAATATTCCGCGCCTTCTGCCGTTTTCATGCAGGGATTCGTTTACTTACAATCTGCCGGTTGCATTCAATGTGCAGATGTGCTCTTATATAGGAAAATTTCTTTCTTTTGAAGCCGAAAGTGTTATATTTGCGTATGAAATCCAGCGCGGAATTCCGTTTGTGCCGCTTTATTTTAACCGTTTTCTTCTTACGGCAGACTACTGCGGTTCTTTGGGTAATTCAGGAACGGACTATACTCTTTGGAATTTTGTAAAGGTTTTTTCTGACCTTTCTGGAGACAGAATGGGGTACAGGGATTTTTTGTCCCTTAAACTGATTCTGGAACCGTCATTCAATACCGGCCTTTTTGCAAATCCTTCTTCGCACGTGAGTGTTTATTGTTCTGTAGGCCTACCGTTGAAAAACTTTGACCCCGGCAATTTCAAACTATCCTTCGGAGTCGGCTCTCTATTTTAGGCGCAGTAGAGACAGTTGTGAAATAACAGTCTCAACTGTAATTTTTAAGAATGGCTTTGCTGTTCTTGAAATAAAAAATATTGTTTTTTTGTAGAAAAGTATTATAATAATAGCGAGTATAATGCGCCCTGAAAAAAATACAGAAATCTGAAGTGAACTAAGCTGTAAAAGTCGACAATATAATATTAAAATAGGAAAAAAGTGATGTTGGTAAAAGATAAAAGAGAGTATTTGATAGTTACGTTTACGGTGATTGCGCTTTTGGTTGACCTTCTTGGAAGAGTTTTTGCCGAAAAACTTATGCTTCCGCTTTGGTGTGATTCTGTCGGAACTTTTTTTATTGCGTATTTTGCAGGTCCGGTTTGTGGTGCTATAGTCGGTTTTACGAACAATATAATTTACGGCATTTTTGTTGAACAGCAATCGGTTTACTGCGTTACTGGCGCATTTATCGGTTTTTTAGCCGGACATTTTGCAAAAAAAAAGGTTTTTGAAAGCCAGTTTTTAACCATGACGATTGGAATGGGACTTGCCGTAATTTCGACAGTGATTTCCGTAATCGTCAGCATAACAATGTATGGCGGTGATATTGGCAATATCTGGGCATCTCAAGTAATGCGTTTTTTTATGGATACAGGTTTTCAAAAATATGTTTCCTTTGTGATTGGCCAGTTTTATATTGAATTTTTGGACAAATTGTTTTGTGTCGAGATAATTTATCTTTTAATAAAACTCGTAAGGTTTTACAGAAAAAAACGTGATGAAAATTTAGAGAAAAAAAATTGTTCAAAAAAAATAGCTCCGTTTCTGACTTTTATTTTTGCTCTTTTCTTTGTTTTTCAGCCTAAGCCAGTTTTTAGTCAAAATTTTGCCGATGAATACGACTCTTATGTTCAGACTGTTTTTTCAAATTCCGAAGGACTTTTATCTGGCGAAGCAAACGACATAGAACAGACAAATGACGGAAAACTTTGGATTGGAACTTACGCCGGTCTGTTTAAATATGACGGTTCAAAATTTAAGCTTATGAGCGATATTCATTCTGTAAAAAGCGTAAATTGTCTTTTTGTAGACGAAGAAGGAAGGCTTTGGACTGGAACAAATGACGGCGGAATTACAATTTTTATAAATGAACACGTGATGAATGTGATTGACGAAGAAAGCGGTCTTCTTTCAAATTCTGTAAAGGACATTGTCTGCGATACCGAAGGAAATTATTACATCGGAACAACGGAAGGAATTTCTCTCGTGTCTTTGAGCGGCGGAGTAAAAATTACAAAAAAATATGAACAGATTAAAAACGTGTCAAAAATGTCCGCCGACAAATTTGGAAATGTCGTTGCTGTTACCGAACGCGGAGAGCTTTTTTGCTTTAAAAACGGAGAAATTTGCTGTTCATTTTTAAAAGACGAGGAAAAGATTTCTTTTCAGAGTGTGGATTTTTCGGAAGACGGAAGGCTTTTTCTTGCAAGCCCGGACGATTCGATTTTTATTTACAGCCTGACACCTTCTGGCCCAAAATTAGTCCGCAAATTTAAAATTCCGGGAATCGAAGGCATAAATTCATTCTATTTTGCAGAAAATAATGGCGTTTTTGTTTGTTCTGACACGGGAATAGCCTTTTTTGATGAAAGTTTTAGAGCCAAAAAACTTTACACAAACAATTTTTCGAATTCAATCGACGCAATGCTTATCGATTATCAGGGAAATCTCTGGTTCAGTTCTTCAAGGCTTGGACTTCTCGAAATGTGCAAATCCACTTTTATCGAACTTTTTTCAGAAATTGAAGAAACGGCTGTTGTAAATTCTACAGAAAAATGGCAGGGACTGCTTTTTTGCGGCACTGACGAGGGACTTATAATTCTTGACGAAGAAAACGAAAAAAAACTCGAAAATAAAATAAGTTCATTGCTTAATAAAATAAGAATTCGCTGTTTGAAGGTGGATTCTATGGATAATCTGTGGATTGCAACGACTGGAAGCGGCCTTTATAAGGTGAGGGTGGATTCTTCTGGCGAATACGAGATAAGGAATTTTTCACAAAAAAACGGACTTCCTGGAAACCGTTTTAGAAATATCTGCGAACTTAAGGACGGAAGAATTGCTGTTGCCGGAGATTATGGAGTTGCCTTTTTGAGAGGAGATTCCGTTGAAAAAGTTTTTACTGCGCAGGACGGTTTTGCCAACGAAAAATCTCTCTGCCTTCTTGAATACAAAAATGGCTGCTATGTAGGCTCAGACGGCGGTGGAATTTCAAAAATCGAAAATGACAAGATTGTTAAAAATATTGGAAAAAAGGACGGACTTTCTTCAAACGTAATTTTGCGAATGGTTTACGATTCTTTTTCTGACGGTGTATTTATTGTTACAAGCAACGGAATTTGCTATACGTCCGCAAAAGGAGAAGTCAAAAAACTCGATAATTTTCCGTATTCAAACAATTACGACATGATTTGCGATCCTGACGGAACATGCTGGATTTTGGGAAGCGCAGGAATTTTTGTGGCGCAGTCAAAAGATTTGATTGAAAATTTAAAAACCGAGTATCCGCTCATAAATGCAAAGCATGGTTTTCGTTCGCTGCTGATTGCAAATTCATGGCCTTGTCTCGAAAACGACAATCTTTATCTTTGCTGCGACAGCGGAGTTGTAAAGGTTAATACGTCAAAATACGACATGGCTTCAAAATCTTACCGCATGATTTTAGATTTTGTGGAAGTTGACGGAATAAAGCAAAGAATCAGCCGTTCTGACATTTTTAAACTTTCGCCTCAAACGCAAAAGTTTGTGCTTGAGCCGGAAATATTGAATTATTCCCTGAACGATCCTTACGTAAGATATTTTCTTGACGGAAATGATTTAAAACCTACAGAGTGTTTGCTCAGCGAACTTGGAAAAATTTCTTATTCAAACTTAAAGCCAAAAACTTACGTGTTTAAAATTTCGATTCTCGACGGATTGAACGGAAACGTAATTGAAAGTGCAAATTACACGATTGAAAAAGAAACAGAAATGTATCAGAAAAACTGGTTTAAGCTCTATGTTATCTTGACAGGCTGTCTTGTTCTTGTCTGGCTTACATGGTTTGTTACTAGAGTTCGTGCCCAGAAGACTTTGCTTAAACAAAAATACGAACTCGAATATGCAAAGAAGCAGATTAAAATGGTGAACGAAACCATTCTTTCTATTGCTCAAACCGTAGATGCCAGGGATCCAAACACGAATCAACATTCTCGCAGAGTGTCGGAGTATTCGGTTTATATTGCAAAAAAACTTGGATACTCAAGGGAAAAATGCGGGACTCTGCGGCAGATGGCGCTTTTGCACGACATTGGAAAAATCGCAATTCCAGATGCTATTTTAAAGAAGCCGGAAAAACTTACGGACGAAGAATACAAAATCATGAAATCTCATGTTATTCGTGGTGCGGAAATCTTAAAATATCTTACGACTGTTGACAATGTAAGCGTTGGCGCCCTTTATCATCACGAAAAATATGACGGAAGCGGCTATTGCCACGGTCTGAAAGGTGAAGAAATTCCTCTTGACGCAAGAATTATCGGCATTGCAGACGCATTTGACGCAATGATGGAAAATCGTATTTATCGCAAACAGCTGGATCTTGATTTTGTAATAAAAGAGCTTAAGCGGAACAGCGGAACTCAGTTTGATCCGAAACTTGTGGACATCTTGCTTTCTCTGATTGATGACGGAACAATAGATGTGGAAAAACTTTACGAAAAAACAAAAAACAATCCGGCAGAAAACATTAAATGAGGAAAACTATGAATGTAAAAATGAAAAAAAAATATATTTTGTGCGCAATTACTTCTGTTGCAATGTGCCTGCTTTCTTTTGGAATTCATATTTTGACACGTTCCGAAGATAGAAGCCTGAAAGTTGGTTTTATTTTTGTAGGCGATGAAATAACTCCTTATACAGAAAATTTTATAAAGGCACAAAATCACGTTGTTTCGGTTTTTGGCGACAAAATTGAGTGCGTTACTAAGTACAATGTTACGGAAGACCAGATTGAACTTCCTCTTGAAGAGCTCGTAAACGAAAAGTGTGATTACATAATTGCCGCAAGTTACGGTTACGGTCCGGTTGTAAAAGATATGGCGGCACTTCATCCAGAAATTGAATTTTGCGTGCCGACTGGCGACAATGCAAATGATGAGCCAGTTCTTTCAAATTATCATAACTGTTATGGAACGATTTATCAGGGGCGCTATATTTGCGGCGTGATTGCCGGAGAAAAACTGAAGGAAATGATTGAATCGAAAGTTATAAGCGCAGAAGAGGCAAAAATCGGTTACGTTGCGGCTTTTCCGTTTGCAGAAGTTATTTCCGGTTATACGGCTTTTTACCTTGGAGTTCAGTCGGTTGTTCCAGAAGCGACAATGCTCGTAAAATATACGGACACCTGGTCAAATTATTCTCTGGAAAAGCAGGTTGCCGTAGAATTGATTGATGAAGGCTGTGTTGTAATTTCTCAACATTCTGACACAAAAGGCCCTGCCGTTGCCTGTGAAAATTCAAAAAGAGCACTTCCTGTCTATCATGTCGGATACAGCCAGAGTATGACAGATATTGCTCCGACACGTTCGTTGGTCAGCTGTTCTGTTGATTATTCTTATTATTTTGAGCAGTCAATAAATGCTCTTTTGCATGGTAAAAAAATCGAAGATTGTATTGACGGAAAAGTTTACGGTCAGGACGCAATGGCAGGAATCGAAAAGGGATGGGTCCGCATTTTGGACATAAACTATGAATTTTTGCCGAAAAATGTTGATTCAATCGTAAAATCTGTTAGCAGCAAAATTGAAAAAAATGATATTGCAGTTTTTTCTGGAAATTTTACAGGAACTGATCCGTTTGACAGTTCCAATAAAATTGACTTAAGGACACCTTTTATCGAAAATGAAAAATCTTCATCACCAGCTTTTTGTTATGTCCTCGATGATGTAATCAAGGTTTTGCCTTAATTTAGCAATCCCACCACTGAGCGGCTGTTTGATCTGCCAATTGAAGCAAAATGACGAGAGGATTTTAATGATGTTCCTGTATTTCCTACTTCAAGCAAATTATTATTAAAAACTATTTTTACAACAACATTTTTTGATTTAAAGGTTTGCAACGGCCGCACAGCTTGTCAGCTACATAGTGGCTTTGTCCCGGACAGGATTCCAGCGGCAAGACAAAAATAATGCTTCCGCTGACCAAAGCTGGCAACCGCAGGGTCTGGGCGCTGTTCTGCGAGTCGGCGAAAGCGATAAAACGGACGAATCCTTACGGGCAGAAATGCCAGCCATTTGCAATAAATACCTGACCTTCCTGAATATCACAGGCGTGCTGAATGGGATTTTCGTATTTTTGCTGCAAATCCTTGTAATTGGCTTTTCGGACTGCGGTAATTTTGATTTTGTGCATAAAACCTCATTTCAACTTACAAATCACAACCTGATTAGAATAATCCTGCACAGTCTCTAAGATTTTAGTATTCTTCCAGTCAATTTTCAAATCAGATAAATAAGACATTACAGGTTCATAATACAAATCATTTATAGAAAGTGACTTCTTTCCATTCAATTCAAAGAATGCAGCAATCCAAGCCTCTTTTGCAAAACTTGTCGTAACGATATTAGTTCCTTTAGAAAAAAGCCCCGGTTTATCTCTTGTAATAAATTTACAATCAATCGAAGTTTTTATTGCAGCTTCTATTCCATGTTCCAAACTCAAATTAGAGCCATACATCGAAGCCATTTTCTCTTTGATGTATTGTTTGTTTACCAAATCCTGGATATTCAATAATTTTGAAAAAGCAAATAACAAATCATAAGTAAAAGGAAATCTTAGACAGACAAGTGACATCACAATTACATTTTTATCAGCTTCTGAAAGCTTATAAAAACTTTCTGGTGTAAAGTTCTTAACTATGGCCCTGTTTAATGCGCTTGATTTTGTAATTACAGAGTAAATTGCATTTGCAGCTTTCTTTGCTCGATTATCACCGGAGCTGGAGCTTTGCTCTTTTACCTTAAGAAGTAAGCCCTCCTTATCAATATCTTTTGTTTCAAGATATTCAATAATAGAGTCAATCATTATATCAACAGGAATTGGCTGTTCGTTTCCTATGATTTTCTTTTTTTCTGTCATTTATTTAATTACTCCCACTGGTATCAATAATTCAAGAATATGGCTTCCACCATGCGTTATAACTTTTTCTCCAGAAGAACCAAATCCATTTGTATCTTTAAAGTAAACAGATTTATCTTTCTTTCCTAAACGATATTCTTTGTTGTTTTCAATAAAAGTAATAGCCTGTTCTTCTGTATCAAACTGAACGAATCTTTTACTCTTAGAAAGCATCACAGTTTTCTGACCGGCTGTAAGTTTTAGATTCAGTTCAGCTTCAATATTTCCATGGTCAGTAGAAATATAAACTTCATATCCGGCATTTCGTAGTTCTTTTACAGCATCGCAAATACAAGATTTTTCAATCCAAAGTTTTGTATTTATAAAAAGCTGCTCATATCCCAGAATATTTCCATGCATCAATTCATCAAGGCCGTTTGTAACAAAACCTGCTACTGTTACGTCAGAAGAAGGAACCTTTATTTTTTCGTTGTTCTTTACTACTTCATAAGAAACTTGATATGTCTGCTTTTGATGTTTTTCAATCCAATACTTCTTAAACAAGTCTCCTTCAGTTCTATTAGTAATAGTAAGATCTGGTTTCTTTCCGGCAAAAATTGACTGTCTGGCCCAAGCTGTAATGCTTGGAAGCCATGATAAAGTTGTTTTTTCCTCAACATTTAGTTTTTCGTTTTCAAGATAATGTTTTAATAAAGTCCATTGCCAGTAATTCATTCCATCAATTACAATAAAAGCAATCTTGTTATTTTTTGTACTGGCGGCTATATAATCCTGAACCTTATCAATGGTAATCGGATGTCTGAGGCCGCTCATCGAGAACAAAGAATCATAATGATTGTTTACAAAAAACTGGAAACGATTATTTATGGTATTTAAAATTTCATTGTATTTATCAAAATATTCTTTGTTATTTAGTTCAAAAATCGCATACCCCAATTCACCTAATTTTGGAGCAATTTCAAACCAATCCTTATACTGGTCTCCGATAGTTTTAATTCTTTCAGTGAGGAATTCAAAAAGTTCGTTTATTAATTTCTGTAAGTCTTTTTCCTGTTTTGATTCAATATTATTTTCAATTGAACCAGTAATCTTTAAATTTGCAATTTCTTTTGCAAGCATAGGATTTTCAAAATTAATTTCTTCGCTTTTCAACGCATTTATAAATTCCAAGAGTTTTTGTTTATCTGAAAAGTCTTTAACTTTAGTTCCAAAATAAGGTTTACCAATATTTTCCAAAAAATCATTAATTGCTTTGTTTGGTTTTTCATTATTTGTATAAACTGAAATCAAAATTGCAAGGCAGCGTTCCTTTGATTTATTCAGTTTCCATGCCTGGAAATCTATTCCATATAAATTTTCCAACATGAATTGAATTGTTTCTTCGTAAGATAATTCATTAAAGATGCTAAGAGAATCTATTGTAGAAAGAGCATTAAAACTAAGCCCATTAATTGCATTCTCATCAAAGTTTCTAAAAATATCCTTCGGTTTTAGTTCAACAACAAAGGCAGATTCCTTCATATCATCAACTAGAGGATATTTACCAGTGATAACAAGAATTGTTTTCTCTCTGCCTTTTACTTCAAGTTCATATTCCATACGAACTTGTATGCCAAGTTCAACAAAATTAACTTTGTAATCTTCATGTATTAATCTATCTTGAACTTCTGTAATTTCCAGATATTTTTGAGAATCAATAACAATTATAGGTTTGTCTGTAGACGGCGTAACCTTCTGTATTATTGTTTCAAACCATCTGCTCATACAGTCACCTTCAACATCATAAGACATTCAAGTTCTGGAATAACCTGTTTGTCAGTTTCATAGTTTGAAATCCAAGCTTCATATTCAGATTTATATTTACGTACTCTGTAATTTTTAATCTGTTCAATACCAATTCGCTCTGCCTGCTGAATCTGGAAATCAAAAGCTTTTTCTCTATTTTCTCTCATTGTAACAGAATGAGTATTTATTTCACTTTCCATAGAAGCATAAACTGACTGTAAATGTTCTTCGGCGATTGGCTGCATCTTTTCAAACAATTCTTTTGAATTATTATCTTGTCCATCAACCTTAGCACCAAGTTCACCCATACTAAGCTTTGTCCATAAGGCCTGTGAATATGGAGCAAAGTATTGATTTTCAGATGATATAAAAATCGGTACTACTTTGCTTTGTTTTTCATAAGCGTTATGGGCAGAAATATTCCATAACATAAATGTTCCGGCAGCGTTTCCTTCTTGCGGTACTTTAATCACAGGAACAGCCACATCCTCATTTACAGGAACTGCCTCAGTAAGCATTTTTTGAATTAAATCACTTTGAATAGTAAGAAGTTCTGGTACTGGATTATCCAAACTAACCTTTGTATCAAAAGTATAATATTTTGGTGGTTCATCCTTAAATAAGTTCACAGCCAAGCCGTCAAAGGTTAATTCATATTTTATATTTCTATCAAAGAAATATGCTTCGCACAATTTTCTAAGCCAAACAGGAATAGGACTATGCTTTATCTTTTCAGTTTCAGTAAGATTAATGCTGCCATCTTTTGTTGTAGGCAGCTGTTTTTCAGTAACTTTGTAGTCTGCAAGTTTTTCTTTAATACCACTAAGCCATTCTGTACTTTCAGATTCAAACTTACTTGGATCAAGCAAAGAAGTTCTGTAAAGTTTATTTACAGTATTGATTTCAAGAGTGCTATCCAAAACATCATTTGTTTTATCAATTCCCATTTCTGCAAGAATTATATTAAGCTTGGTTTCAATAACTTCATAAACACGGCTGTCGATAGAATTATCAATCATCATGTTAATTGCAAGAACTTCATGGCTCTGTCCAATACGGTCAACACGACCAATACGCTGTTCAATCATCATCGGATTCCATGGTACATCGTAATTAATTACAATATGTGCAAACTGCATGTTCAAAGATTCACCGGCAGCATCAGTAGAAACAAGAATCTGAACTTTATCCTTGAATTTCTTAAGAGCCTCGCCACGTTCATTTGCATCCATAGAACCATTAATTGCAACAGATGTATAACCGCCACGATTAGACAGCTCCTGGCAAAGCATATTTTGAGTAGAAGTAAATTCGGTAAAGATAATGAACTTCAAGTCCATATTATTTTCTGCTTTTTTAAGTTCATCAAGTCTACGCAAAAGGTACTCAAATTTTACATCAACTTCATTGGCCTTACAGTGTTTTGCTTCTGAAAGTAAATCTTTTAATTCAGTTAGCTCAGTTTCATATGCTGCAGCTGTGTTTTGAATCTGTTCATTTATTTTTTCTTCAAAGTCTAAACTAAGCTGAGCGTCTGAATCTTCTTCCAAAATTTTCTGAGCCATATTCTCATGTGTTAAAGCCAGATTTTTTTCAGTTTCAAGTCTGTTTGCACGTTTTTCAATTGCATCAAAAATTGCCTGTGTAGATGATGACATCATTCTCTGGAATAAAACCATGACAAAAACATAAGATGTATTTTTAGTTTTCGTTGCTAAATCAAATCCTTTTTTTACATATTCAGTTACAGAATCATAAAGAGCCTGTTGAAGTTTGTTTTTTGAATCATCATATTGAGCAATAAGCTTCTCAGTTCGTCTTTTATTAAAAAGCGGTTTCCCTGAATAGTCTATTGCCTGACGTTTTTCAGTTCTAACAACATAAGGCTCAAGTTCTTCAAGTGTAGGTTTTGCTTCACCACTAAATGCATCATTATTTAAAAGCTTCATAATACGGCGGAAGTGGTCAGACTTTCCGCGGTGTGGTGTAGCAGAAAGAAGCAGTACATTAGGTATGGCAGAACACAGTTCTTTTGCCATCTGAAAACGTCCAACATTCTCATCGCTCCCGCCGACTTTATGACATTCATCTATAATTAACAAATCAAAGTCAGCATTAATAACACTTTCAATTCTATATTTATTATATGCGTCTATTTTTTCTTTGCCCCAGCCACGGCGAGATTCAAGCGGTCTCAAAGAATCCATAGAAACAATTATCTGATTATTCTGCTGCCAGATATTTATGTCGTTATCAGCATCTAGTCTACCAAATGTTTTAGCCATAGAGCCAATAAACTCAGAATCATAAATATGGAACTTTTCATTAAAATGTTTTTTTAATTCAGACTGCCACTGTATCATTGCAGAAAGAGGAACAACAATCAAAGTTCTTTTTACAATGCCTCTAAGTTTTAATTCTTTAAGACAAAGACCAGCTTCAATTGTTTTTCCCATACCAACTTCATCTGCAAGCAGATAACGGCAATAGGCACCATTCATAACTTTTTCAAGTGCAAGGATTTGATGTGGTAGCGGAATTACGTTGCTTTCATAAGGAGAAAGAATCGACTGGCTTGCCATCTCGTTTTTTATGCGGGCGGCCATAGCTCTGTACTGTAAGTTCTGCAAACTTACTTCTGGTGTTTCATCAGTAATTTCTTCTGTACGTACATCTATTGTTTGCCCGGTTGCAAGAATCTGGATTTTTGTAATTGATTTACCGAATACAGTTTTCGAGGAAATAATTTCGACTGGCTGATTATTGTACTGCATAATATTTTCTTTATTGTTTATTCTGAATAATTAAGGAAATCTCCTTTTAATTTCTCTTTAAAACTCGTCATTATTAATTTTCTTGAATCTGCTCTGCCATCAGGAGTCTTAAATTTTGACAATGCCGTTTCAAAGAATTTTATCATTTTTTCGTTTGTATCTAAAAGTGCATTATTCAGAGTTTTTAAGAACAAAATGTAAAAATTTTTTTTGGTCAGAATAATCATACTGCTCTAATTTTTTATAGGCTTTTCTAATTTCAAAAAATGAATCAATGAGAACATCAAGTTTTGTTATGTCAAAATTTTTTACAAACAAATCATCATAGTATTTTTCAAATATAGCCTTTTTTTGATTTGAAGCTTTTTCTGGAAATCCAAAATTTGAGAACAGAATTTGGCCAAGACGTTCCATACTTATCTGTTTTGAGTACTTAGAAGAAGTATTTCCTATGTCGCCAGATTTTCTACTATATTGTATCCCCTTTTCTGATAAATACTGTTCTATTTGTATCTGTTCATTTGCTAGAGATTTCAAATCGATAATTGATATTTTATTTTGACTATTAGTATATTCTGCAATCTTGTTTTTTGTGTTAATCTCTTGCGAAGTTTTAAAAATTCTAAGCAAAAGTTGACAATTTGATAAATAGTTTTCTATATTCCGATTATCTAACTGTTTAAAATCATGGATTGTCCTTAAAGTTTGTCCACCATTTACAATTTGAAAATTATTAATTGTAAGTTTAAACTTTTTACCACCATTTGTTGGTATTGAAATTACATCTTCCGCTGTTAAAGTTAATCCATTATTATACATAAAGAATTTGGAAGGCTCTTTTTCTAATGTCGCAGCCATATTCTTATTAAATTTTGATTTAGCAATAAAACCTCTTACATTATCAAATAAAACACCAAAATCCATACTTGTATTATTTAGTAGAGAATAATCTTCCATTGAATAATCATTCCTATATTCTTGATTGTTGCAAGTTATTCGTAATAATTCATTTGCAGTAATTCTTATAATATAAGATTTAGATGAAGAGATATTATCTTCAGAAAAAGGAAGCAAAGCATCACTATCAACATGTAAAACCGCATTTATTGCAGAAGGACGCAATGTTATCATTTGTGAAATCTTTTCAAGTCCAATAGTAATAATTTCTAAATCATATAGTTCTTCAAGATTTGAAAATTCCGATATTTTAGTAGACAATTCTTTTGATTCATTACTCACGATATAAAATTTTAATTTCCACACGTCCTTTCCATTATATTTTACAATTATTTTATCTGCATAATCTTTAAGCATACCTTTTAAAGTGTTTGTTTTTTCATTTTGTATTGCCTGTATAAATTTTGTTGTAATAAATGACTCATTGACACTCTGTTGTCTATCTTTATCAAATTTTTCCCTGTATTTGAAATTGAAAATATTAATAACATTATTTTCCTCATCAAAAAATATGGCATCAACACCGCAATCTTCATTTCTAACATTGAAAACAGTTGAATTAAAATCCATATCTGTAATCAGAGGTGTTATATCCGATATATCTTTTAAATCGCACAGATTACTAAGCATTAAAAAATAAAATCCAAAACGTGCTTTTTGAATATCCGAAATACTCGATAAATCTTTATCCAAATCTTTTTCAAATAATTCGAAATAATGAAGACATTTTTCGTTAAGAATTTTAAAGTCATTAATATTTGTCATTTTAGATTCCCCTATATTTATTTACACCTTACTTGATGCAATATCATAATAGTTCAACAAGGTCTCATCTTCCGTGAGCAGATTCTCCGGAATCTTGTCACCCATTGTGACAATCCGCTTGAAGTCTTTTTTCTGGTAGCAGTTTTTAAAACCTGCTTTAACTGCCTCAAGGCGAACATCTTTAAGTTTCTTTACTTTACCGGACTCAACCTGAGCACAATAATCTTCCCAAATTTTGAGCAGGGCTTTTGTACGGAGTGCGTCGCGGTCTTTTTGCTCGTTCATATCTGGAATACGCCATGAACCGTCGGCTTCTTGAATGAAGTTTTCTTCAAGCACGTCTTTTAGCTCAACCTCAACTTCGCCCTTACGATTGATCGTGTAGGCTTTTCGATAATCAGGCTGGATGTCCTGGTATTTGAGCGGACCTGCTTCAAGTTTCTCTTTAATCCACTGAATTGCGTCATTCTCGCTTTCAATGATTGAAACGAACAAGCTTGGCTGATCTGTAATGTTGTGCCTTTTCTTGAGCTCGTGATATTGATTCAGTTGTGCAGATGTAAATATCATGCCGTCTTCTTGAATGTAGCGATTGCGCAAACCTTCCTGAAAGTCTGCCGCATCAAGGGGAACCGGGAGACCGCGCATAAAGAAATATGTGATAAGGCGGTCGTAAAGAACCTTCGGGCTACGTTCAATTACGCTTGTCGTCCGCTCGTTTTTTACGGCTGGAATCGGCAAATGTTCCAGATGCTCTGAAACAAAACTCCAGGTATTTGCTCGCGAATCCTGAATCATAAACTGTTTTGAGAATGTTTCTGACGGCTTGTAACAGCTGATTACAAGGTCTTCATTTACAGCAACAGAGGTTACCATACCTTGAAGTCCTGGACGTTCCTTATTTATTGCAGAAACATTTGCGATTATAAATCCTGCTTTGTTAATCGCAGAACGAATTGTATTCCATACCGCTGAACTTGTATTACTAAATTCTACAGTTATCCATTTTCCCGGTTTTAAATAAGAATAGAAATTCCTAAATGCCTCAGTCATTAAACCTTGATATTCAAATATTCCTTTTTGTTGAGAATTATTTTGTATTGCTTCTTTTTTATTATTTGTTTTTACTTTCAGCCAGCTTTCTGAAATATAATTTAATTCAGAATACATAATATTTTCGCCAAACGGAGGATCAACAAAAATGTAATCTATAGAGTTTTCTTTCAAGTATGAATTTGTTGCAGAATTAATGTTTACAACTTGTTCATCAGTTAGTTCAAAAGCTTTGCATATCTTTTTCAACTGAAATTCAAACTGTGATAAGACTTCATTTTCAATGTGCATTGGCGGATAATACAAAGTATTAGCAAGAGGTCCAACCAATGCTCGGCTTCCATGCTGTGGCATATAACGATTAAGCTTTGTAAGTTTTGGCAACATTGAAGTGAAAACAAATCTTATATTTTTGTTTTCTCCAATAAGTGAATACAATTTGCTCAGAATATACAAAGTTCGTTTCTCATAAAAATCAGATACATTTTCAATTCCAATATGATAACCAGCTCGCCAAGTATCTCCCCATTCTGAACCCTTATTCATCATTAGATTATGTGGAATCCAATCACAATTTAATTCTTCTATCTTTTTTATGATTTCCAAATCCTGTGTATCTGGTTCTTTTTCGTAACGTGTAGACTTTCCTTCAAGACAGTAATTTATAAGAACAGGTACATGCTCGACTGTACTTCTTGATTTTCCCGAGAACTTATCAAAAGTAGTAACCATCTTTTTTTTCAAATCTGCATGTTGAAAAATAGCTCCACATTTTGCGCATTTCAGAGTCTTTGTAACTGTAGCCTTTTTTTCACCACGTGTAACAGTCGCTTTATAATAATTTATATCAGCTCCGCAGTTATTACATATATAATTATCGCTCCAAACAACATAATTAATCTTTCCAATGCTTCCGTCTGTGTGGCGGGTTTCATACATCCAGCCACATTTTTTTTCCACTTCCGCAAGAATCTTTTTTGCTTCAAGTTCAAAGCGTTTTGCATTTACCGGAGTGTTGTAATTGTATGCGATAAACGAAGCAATAGGGCTAAGGTCTCCCAAAACCGCATGCCGCGCTCCCCAGACAGGCTTTTTGTATTCAAGTTTTTCAAACTCGGCTTCAATCTTGTTCTTCAAGTCTATGTCGCACTTTCCGCACATCTGAGCGGCGACACCAGTCATTCCTGTTCCCGCAAATCCGTCTAGCACAATGTCGCCCGGCTGTGTGTAATGCAAAATGTAGCGCATAATTGCAGGGTGAGGCACTTTTGTATGATATGAGTGGGCGTTGTAAATTGGATTGTTTTTTCCCTCGCTCACGTCGCTTGCATACGGATCTTTTACTTCAAAATCATCTTTGCGGAGTTTCTTGAATTCTGGAGACTCTTTTTCCTTTTCCCATTCAGCTACAAAATCTTTAAGCCATGGGTTCGGGCAGGCAGTGTAATACGGCGGGTCAGAAAGATTTATGATGTCGTCGTCTTCTCCGATTGGGTAGCCTTCCAGTTTTTTGAGTTCCGGCAGCTTTTTGCGGAGTTCATCACGGAAATATTGGCGGCGTTCATTGTCGTTGGCAAAGGATTTTCCGAGTACGGTTACGGGTTGATTGTCGTTATTTATTTCGAGATTTGTTAAGTCTTCGTCGGTGAAAAGTGATGACATATGTGTGATGCTCCTACTTTGAATATTTTTCTGCTATAATGTCTGAAATCTTCTTTGTTTCGCGATAATTTCTGCCAGTAGTTTGAATTACCATACCTAAACCTTTATCTGTCCAATAAAGAACTAATTCAATTTGTCCATTAGGTTTTACATCTCTTATTAATTCTTTATCAAAACTATTAAATGGAAGAGAATTTATGCAAGATTCAACATATTCGCAGTTTTTCAGTTTATTCCAGAAGTCTTTTAACACATCAGTTCCATGGTCATCTCTGACATGAAATTGTTTTTTATCAATTGGAGTATTTGTTTTTAATAAGACAATTTGTTTAAGAGAATCAATCCATATTTTTTGACTATTTATATTTACAATTGTAGAAGCGTGATGTATCACTATATTCTTATCATTATCTGATTTATCAACAGCAGAAATAGTATCACAATTCCATTTTTCATTTGTTAAAAGACTAAAAGCTAGAGTATCGTAGGTATAAGCCCATTGAAATCCTTCTGTTTTTTGATTTTCAAAGTACAATTCATGTTGTATAAATTTTTCTTCTATCTCTTCAGGCATATTTGTTTTTTCAAAAGGTTCATGAAAAAATGAGAAGAAAAAATTTGTTATGACAGGAATTGAAACACCTGGTATTTTTTTTAAATAATCAAGTATTTCAGTTTTTATATCTGAACTTAATCTGCATACAGAAAAATTTTCTGATTTTAGTCGCTGATAACAAGCTCTAAGATTACTCAAAACTTCATAGTTTGCAGGCTTATCTTGTAGACATAATTCATTAAAGAAAATCTCGTTCTGCATATTTACCACCTAAAACAATTTTGCCATGAGATTTCCCCACTCATCCAAAAGACCTGTAGGATAACTATCCAACTCACCATTTTTATCTACATTGATAGGTGTAACTTCTGTTTCAAGTTTTGTTGTTTCATTCTTGTCAAAATAGAATAAACGAACTTTGTTAGAATCAATATTATTTTCTTTTACTGCAACTCGGATTCCATTAATTATATGATCACTATGTGTTTCACAAATTATTTGCACCCCACTTTGAGAAGCTAAAGCAATAAGTTTCCCAAGTTCTGCCTGTCCACGAGGATGTAAATGAGATTCTGGATTTTCAATAAGAACTAAATCCCCTGGTTGACTAATTAAAAGTGTTAAAATAAGTGGAAGAACATAAGGAATACCAAAACCAACATTTACAGGCGAATATGGATTTGTAAATTCACTCGTAATCTTTTTTTCTCCGCTCTTCAGTGTTGTCTCATATTTTTTTTCAAATTCTATCGACATTTTTACAATACCAAGTTCTGATATTTCTTCAGATAAAATTGTTGCACCTGGAGAAATTTCACTCATCCATGCGTCTAATTCATGTGCAATAAGATTTGATTTAGCTTTATTATGATGAAGTTTTGTGTTTAATAATTTTTTACCGCTAAGTTTGGCCAAATAATAAGGAGCATTCTCTCCGTTGTTTCCTAACTGATTATAAATATTATTAGCTGCGTTAGCTGCGTTATATGTTTTCGCAGGTGAAATGTGATCTGCTGCAAGATAATGGAAACTTTTTGTGAATAAAGCCAAATTCTTTTCATTTTTTGCAGATAAAATATCTCCACTCAAAACATCTACATCTTCTTTATATTTATATTTTACACTAAATGAAGATGTATTATTTTCAAGTGTGTATTTTATAGAGTCATCAGGATCTGCGTCTTGATAAAAGACATCTTTAGAGTTACCAAGAGAAACCAGTTCGTTATTTATATATAAATTTTTTATAGAATTATCGCGAATATAACTTTGTCGTAACATAAGTAGGGACTGTATTACAGAAGATTTCCCCATACTATTTAATCCCATAAATAGATTTAATTTTTTAAGGTTTAAGGCAACATTTCTTAATGATTTAAAATTCTCAATTCTAATAAAATTTATCATTTATAACTCCTTAATTTATTGTTTAAAAGGTTAGTTAATTCTTGATGTCTCATTCTTACATGGTCGATTAATCCTGTAGCACTATTAATTGCCCAATAAAATGGAGAATCAAAAAGTTTTTTATAATCAGCAAAAAAATCTTCTTTATTTTTTACAATCAAGTCTTGTTCTTCTGATGTTAATAAACCAAAACAACTTGATACACATTCAAATAAAGATTTATTAAGAGGGCCATATTTTTCGACGTCAGTATATAATATCTTTTTTCTGAATGCATAATTACCAAAAACATTTTTACAACATTTCATTGTTCTATCGAAAATTGAAAGTAATTCTTTTACTTTTTCATTTGAATATTCTTTCTTTACTTTTGTTAATCCTTTTTCAAGATATAAATCCATATTTCCGTCATAAGTTTCGTAACCAAGAACATAAAACGCTGTAAATCGTGTGGCTAAATCCCGATCGGCCATTCTTTCTGGAGAAATTCTATATCTTGTAGCTTCTTTAAAAGAATCTAAATTAGCCATATCTTTGACTAAATTTCCTGCGATTCCATGAAATATACAGTTTCTTATTTCTGCCAAACTTAAAACGAGGCCACCAGTATTAATTCTTTTAAAAATACTTATTGTAACATCATCTGGAGTTCCTTTACGAATACAATAAGCCTGAATTTGGCATTCTTGTATTCTTCTTTGCATATTTCTTGGTAAATCGTCATAAGAGTAATCTTGAAATTCATTTAGATATTCTAAATTTGTAAGTCTTAAACTTTTTTTGACTATAAATTCATTTAATGTTGTTATTCTTTGTAAGCCATCAACAATAGTCCATTTTTCATCAATCCTGCTATCAAAATAAAAAACAGGAAGAGGAATTTTTATAAGCATTGATTCTATTAGTCGACTTTTCTTTGTTTCATCCCACAATCCAGACTTTCTTTGAAAATCTGGATTTAAATCTATTTCATCATGTTCAATTCTGTCTAACAATAAACGAATTGTCATTGTATTTGGAATAATATCAACTTTATCAGGATCATAAGGTTCTTTAATTTCAGGTCCTTTAGAGTCATATTCTTTTTCATCTTTATCAAATTCTAAAGAATCTAACTGAGTTTGTTCCATTTCTTCTTGTTTCAATTCATTATCTTCTGACATTAAAAAAGCCTCCTTATTTTCCACTCAAAATAATACGAATTTTTCCGCGTTCCTTGCCAGCGCACTGAGTTTCAATAAATTGATTGAAAGCATTCTTTGCTTCATCAATATTCATCGGTTTATTGAATACACTTGCAAAGTCAGCATTTGTTAATTCAACTTTTTCAAAACCATTTGAAAGATTATTAATAATATCTCTCATCATGTTGCAATTATCTGGTGTAATTTTTGCAGAACCTTTCTTAAAGTTAATTGCAAGTGTTTTCTGGTCACCAGTAAGCATATTCAAGTTCTGGTCTATTCCTGGATCATTGAATGTTGCCTTAATTGCATCTTCCCATTTTGTATAAATTGAGTCCAGTTGTTCTTCTAACTGTTTTACAGTGTAAGATGGCTTGTCGTAATTTTCACGCGGATTAAAGTCTTGATAAGGATTTTCTTTAATTTTATCCTTTGTAACTTCAGCTTCAGCAGGTTTCAGACTTGTAATTGTATTACGCCAGTTTTCAAAGTCAGTTTTGTTCAAGATAGAAATGTCTTTTAATACTTCACAAATCTGTCTTGTATCACTGTTCAAGATACCATCTCGCTTCTGGGCATCAGTATAGTTCAAGCGATATTTTGTATACTGGGTAAGATAATAATCAGCATAAGAATCGATCAAGCTATTAAGTAATGACTCATACTGCTTTTGAACTTTATTATCTGCCTGTAATTTTTCAGAGAGTTCTGCTATGGCATTTTCCATATTGTCGTAAAGCGGTTTTTCACTTTCCACAACATAACTCTTTGCTTGAGTCATGTATTTAATAAGTCCTTCAAACTTATCTGCTTTTTCTTTAAGGTTAGATACAAGCTCGCAATACTGGTAAGCTTTAAATGCCTCATCTAATTCTTCTTCTGTATATTTAAATCCTTTAAGTTTTCCAAAGGTATCAAGATTACGAACAGTATCTAATACATTAATTAAATTATGGAGCTTAGCAGCGTAATCAGTTGTTGTGGAATCATCAATTAACGCAATTCCGTTACAGCGGATTCCATCTGTTAAGTATGAAATTGTCTTTACTACGTTGTCACTATAAGTTGTAAGATTTTTTGCAAGGCTAGAGAATGTTGATTGTTCTTTTAAACTAGATGTTAAATCCGGCAAACCTAAACAACTGAAAAGTTTCTTAAGCGGTTTAATTGGTAAACCAGATGGAGTTTTAATTGTATTGAATAAATAGAACTTATCCTCATCAAGAGTAAGAAGCTTTTCTGCAATATTACTTGCAGTAAGTGTTAGGTCTCCATTCCATGTAATTTCAATATCACCATTGAAAACAAGAGCTGCCAATACAACAAACTCTAGCTGATATTCAAGTTTATAATCGCAAGAATAGTACTGATTCAGTGCCTGATAATGCGTATAAATCACATCTTCACGATTCAATACTTTTCCTGGTTCGCGGTCTGTAAGCATCTTCTTGATTGAATCAGCATATTTAGAATTTTGAATATCAATTGAAGTTCCACCGGCTAAGCCTAATCCAGAGAGAATAGCCTGTCCATCACGGTTTTGAACATTGTATTTTACAATTTTTGTAAGAGCGCTCTTAACACGAGCATTCAAATTTTCAGGTGTATTTGCACTGAGCAAATCCTTAAACTGAGGGTATTCAGGGAATTTTGAATTGAACTTTTCATCAAGGATTGTAGATGTTACAGCACTAAAAAGGCTGAGCTTACTGCAGCCTTCCTGTGGAAGCTGGTAACTTCTAAGAGTAGCAGATTTTCCTTTGTAGATTACATTCATCTTATCTGCAAAATTCTTGTTAAAAAGATCTCTCACACGGTTGCGATGCTGGTCTGCCTGGTCCTGGAATAATTTCTTTTTATCTGATGAAGCATCATTCAATTTGGCCATACTCGAAGCATATAAACATACTTCATTTTTGAAATTCTCATCAAAATTAGAGAAGTCAAAATAAACTTCATCATCTAAATCGGTTCTAGCCAATTTGGAAAATAATGGACAGAAATACATATAGAATTCCTGAATAGGTTCTGTTGTTGAGCGTTCATTTGGATTACCAAAGAAAATATAACCTAAGCGGAAAGATTTTGTTGATTTCCATTCAATAGAATAATCCCAAATATTGAATCCAGTCCTATAAGGATTTGCCTCAATACCAAGCAAGAACTTCAATAAATTAAAGAAGCTCTGGTCTATATATGCTAAATCTTTTTTGATGTATTCGGCATAGTCTTTTACAATCTGTTCAACATTTATGCCGCCTTCAGTACGGATATAAAAATCTTCTGACTCTTCATCTTTTACAACATACTGTCCTTGTGTTGCAGTAATAAGATTATTTGCTGTAGTTGCAATTGTATCTTGCAAGAAGTCCGGTTCATCAATTCCCATGATTGTATAACACAGGTCTTCTTTTAATGTAAAAGCATTTGCACCAAGATGTTTATCCAAATCATCACACAATGCACGGATAGCTAATGCATTTGCAATTCGGTAGGCTAATGGCATTTTACTTTTAAGAGCAGGTTTTGATGTAAAATAATTTTTAACTTTTTCATCAATGATTTCTATTTTGTCATTAATTGCAGCAACGTCTGCAATTGAAAGCATAGAAGAATCTTTTTTCAAATCTTCAAAGTAACTGTCATAAGTAATAAGTCCAGGATTGTCTTCCGGTACGGTCTGATTTGCCATATCTTCAAAGCGATAACTCAAAATCTTTAAAATTTCACGCTTGTCTTTTCCATGTTTTATCTGCTGGAAAGTTGCAATATAACTTGGATGAACCGGGAACAATTCTACATAATCATTAAGATTTGTATTAAGTCCATCAAAGAGGTGTGAGAATTTATTTAAGTGCTCACGGATTCTTTGTTTCTGCTCAGGTGTCTTTTTCAAAAGACGATTCTTTACAACGAATGCAACATCTTCTTTTGTGATAAGAACTTCATCAAAACGAGCCTGTACTTTATTTAATGTATCAGCAGCTGGCGCAAGCATTGGATCACGATAAAGCTGTTCCTGAACACCATAGATTACTTTAAAACGAGAGCCATCACACATTTCACCCATTTGGCGTAATGTCATAAGGTCGCCGTTTACTTCCATAGCACTTCGGCTGCGCAAATATTCCAAAAGCTCATCAATAACAATAAGAAGATATTTATCCGGGTAAACTTCTTCAAATGCAGCCATCATCTGCTGCAGCTGCTCTTTGTATGTATCTTTAGAATCAGGATCAAAATGGAAATCTACATTAATTGAATTAAGGAAGTTTTCTATGCGATAGCAAACAAGTTCATAAAGAGGTTTTGTAGTTCCAACTTCAAAGCGAAGAACTTTATATTTTCCGGCAAAAGCTTCAAAATCCTGTTTAATTTTATCATTATGAACATACTGTAAGAAGTCAGCATCTTCTGCAACAGAAGAAATAACAGACATAAGATGAGATTTACCGGTACCAAAACTACCTACAACAGAGATACCTTTTTGTTCAGTTACTTTTCCACTTGTGTCCAGGTTAGGGACAACAACACCAGAAAGGAGATTTACCATCTTCTCAGAAAAAACATAAGTTTCTACATTATGCTTTCTTTTTTCAGCCTGACTATCATCTGCAAGTTTAATCACAGTTGTAAGTGGTTCAAATTCAATCAGTTCAGAGTATTTCATATTTTTCCTCTTTTATTCTTGATTCAAGTTTTCAATTACACCTTGAGCAAATTCAATTTTATTTTCTGGATTATCAACATTCCAGACAAGTTTATTTCCATCAACAATATTAAACGGCCCTTGCAATACGAAAACCTGATAATCTTTTGCATATTCTAAAAAGAATCTTGGAACATCAAGAGCAAAATCTTTTTCAAGAAGTATTCCTAAATTCGAAAAGACTATTCTAGTTTTACCAGGTTCTATTACGCTATCAATTATCTGCCGGAAATAACAAAAAGCATCAAACTTTGATTCCTTCTCAAAATCCGATGGATTCTTTTTATATTCATTTGCAAGAACTTTTCCAACATCTATAGTGCAACATTGGTCTTGCTGTTCATGAGGCATTCCCTTTATTACATAAATCTTGTTTCGCATTCCTATTTTTTTTCCTCAACTTCGTTTACTACACAAATATCGCCAACATCGCATTCCAAGGCCTTACATACTTTTTGAATGCTTTCCATAGAGACAAATTCGCCTTTATTCATCTTTGCTAAAACATTTGAAGAAATTCCAGCTACAGGAATCAGGTCTGTTTTTTTCATATCCTTATCAATCAATAATTTCCATAGCTTCTTATAATCTACATTCATAGTGTTTTCTCTAGCCTATATTATAGTACACTTATGAGTTTTTGTGGTGAAAAAACATCACGAAATGCAAATATTTTTTTTATATTGAACATCCTTAATCTGGTCTCCCTGCTCTCACACAAAAAATCAACATAAAAACATATTCCTTTCTTGCAAGAAACTACAGAAAATTTCCCTCGGACGAATATTCATACATCGTTGCAGATGAGGCACACTAAAATGCGCTATTTAGTCAACACAAAAATTTTACAGGTTTAAGGTGTAAAAA
>ERZ1026854.166-NODE-166-length-49394-cov-6.459190_pt1 | contig 49394 bp, 45 predicted proteins | sample MGYA00380157_ERZ1026854 | MGnify/ENA primary metagenome ERZ1026854 (study PRJEB33269, sample SAMEA4719793) | human gut metagenome | biome: human-associated habitat; feature: organic feature; material: feces | place: Cameroon | collected 2013-10 ... | reverse complement strand
GATTGGCAGCATTTCGCACTCCTGTGCAATTTCGATGTCACTTTTGAATCCCATAATTGTCTCCTTTCATTGTAGGCACACCACCATTTTAACCAGATATCCGCTGAATAATCGGTTAAAAAAGGCAGTATCTGAGATATTCTCAAATACTGCCCAGACGGTCGGCTCTGCAAATCTCTGATTCCCATGTGGTGATTTCCACTACTCCGCCAGTCATCAGAGACCTCATTAACTTGTTGAGACAATAATAGCACAAATGATAAAGTTTGTCAATAAATTATCATAGTTTTTCTTTTCTTTTTACAAAAAAACAAAGAATTCAAAATAAAATTTGTATGTTTTTTACAATATCCAATGAGAATTGATCAGTCCCCGATATCTCCTAGAATAATGGTTTCAGAGCCGGATACAGTTTCTTAAACTTCTGATAACGTTCCTCGTATTTCGCTACGAGTTCTTCTTCTGGTTCAACAGTATCCACCACATGTGCCAGTTTCTTTCCGATCGTCTCTACATCCGGATAAGCTCCGCATCCAACAGCAGCCAGCATTGCACCACCCATGGATGGTCCTTCTTCTACTTCGAGAACGTCGACTTTGAGGTTCATTACGTTTGCAATGATTTTCTTCCACAGCGGGCTCTTTGCTCCACCACCGCAGATCTTGGTACGTTCAATCTTGATTCCGAGCTTTCTTGCTACTTCAAGGGAATCACGAAGTCCAAATGCAACACCTTCCAGAACAGCCTGGGTCATGTCTGCTCTTGTGGTATCCATGGACATTCCAAAGAATACACCTCTTGCATCAGGATTGTTGTGTGGTGATCTTTCTCCCATCAGGTATGGAAGGAAGAATACGTTATTTTCTCCAAGTTTCTGGATTGGAGCCTGCTCTGCAGCAAAATCTTTTGTCTGAAGGATTTCTTCTGCCCACCATTTATTACAGGAAGCAGCGCTCAGCATACATCCCATAAGATGATAGCTTCCGTCTGCATGGCAGAAGGAATGAAGTGCATTATTTTCGTCAACACCAAAGTTCTTGCTGGAAATAAAAATAGTTCCGGAGGTTCCAAGTGAAATGTTACACTGTCCGTCACCAACTGTTCCTGTTCCAACAGCTGCTGCTGCATTGTCTCCGGCACCTGCCACTACTTTAACATCTGCGGAGAATCCGAGTTCTTTTGCAACATCTTCTTTGAGTGTTCCGACAACTTCCCAGCTCTCATAAAGTTTTGGAAGCTGTTCCTCTTTGACATCGCAGATTTCCATCATTTCTTTGGACCAGCAGCGATTCTTTACATCAAGAAGCAGCATACCGGATGCATCAGAAACGTCTGTACAGAAAGATCCGGAAAGTCTGTATGCAAGGTAATCTTTCGGAAGCATGATCTTTGCGATCTTTGCAAATTTCTCAGGCTCATTATTCTTCATCCAAAGAATCTTTGGAGCTGTAAATCCGGCAAAAGCGATATTTGCAGTATACTGAGATAATTTGTCTTTGCCAATCTCATTATTCAGATATTCTGTTTCTTTCTGAGAACGTCCATCATTCCAAAGGATTGCAGGACGGATCACCTGATCATTTTCATCCAGTGTTACCAGCCCATGCATCTGTCCGCCAAAACCAATTCCTGCAACCTGAGAACGGTCGATTCCTTCTGTCAGTTCTTTCATTCCCTCAACACTCTGGGTAAACCAGTCTTCCGGATTCTGTTCTGACCAGCCCGGATGCGGGAAAAACAGTGGATATTCTTTTGATACGATATTACAGATTTTTCCTGATTCTTCCATCAGAAGAAGTTTTACTGCGGAAGTACCAAGGTCAACGCCAATATAGTACATGTTTCCTCCTTACCACGACATCCCAGGAAAACTCCCGGGATGTCTGTATTAGTTTTATTTTATTTTTGTCAGAATTCGAAGATTAACCCCAAGGATTTTCTGTTGGGTATCTTACGCCTGCCGGCTGATTGTATCCGATTTCTTCAACCGGAACTCCGATGTATTTGAATACTTCGAAGAGAGCTTTTCCATAATGTCCGAATGCTACTGCACCGTGATGCGGATATCCTTTCTCGATCAGCACGTGACGATAGAAACGTCCCATTTCCGGGATAGCAAATACACCAATTGCTCCGAAGGAACGAGTTGCAACAGGAAGAACTTCACCATGTGCGATGTAAGCACGAAGTTTGTTGTCAGCAGTGCTCTGCAGACGATAGAATGTGATATCACCAGGTTTGATGTCGCCTTCCAGAGTTCCGTTTGTAACTTCTACCGGAAGAGATCTTGCCATGATCATCTGGTATTTCATTTCACAGAAGGAAAGTTTGCTGGAAGCAGTATTTCCACAATGGAATCCCATGAATGTATCTTTCTGTGTGTAATTATATTTTCCTTCGATGGATTCTTTGTACATATCCTTCGGTACAGAGTTGTTGATATCAAGAAGTGTAACGATATCGTTGCTTACTACCTGTCCGATGAACTCACTTAATGTACCATAAATATCAACTTCGCAGGAAACCGGGATACCCTGGGATGTCAGACGGCTGTTTACATAGCAAGGAACAAATCCAAACTGTGTCTGGAATGCCGGCCAACATTTTCCTGTCAGAGTTACATATTTGCGATATCCTCTGTGATCTCTGACCCAGTCTTTCAGAGTCAGTTCATACTGAGCAAGTTTAGGAAGAATTTCCGGTTTTTTGTTTCCTTCACCAAGCTCTGCTTCCATTTCTTTAACGATTTCCGGAATTCTTTCATCGCCTTCATGTTTGTTGAATGCTTCAAAAAGATCCAGTTCGGAGTTTTCTTCGATTTCTACACCAAGATTGTAAAGCTGTTTGATCGGTGCATTACAAGCAAGGAAGTTTGTCGGACGTGGTCCAAAGCTTATGATCTTGAGGTTGCTGAGTCCTTCAACTGCTCTTGCGATCGGAAGGAATTCATGAATCATATCTGCGCAGTCTTCTGCATCACCAACCGGGTATTCCGGAATATAAGCTTTAACATTACGAAGCTGCAGGTTGTAGCTAGCATTCAGCATACCACAGTAAGCATCTCCACGTCCCTGGCAGAGGTTGTCCTGTGTTTCTTCTGCTGCTGCGATAAACATTTTCGGTCCGTCAAAATGTTTTGCAAGAAGTGTTTCGGAGATTTCTGGTCCGAAGTTTCCAAGATATACACAAAGTGCATTACATCCTGCTTTTTTGATGTCTTCAAGAGCCTGAACCATATGTATTTCACTCTCTACGATACAGACTGGACATTCATAGATATCTTTTGCATCGTATTTTTTTGTGTAAGCTTCTACAAGAGCTTTTCTTCTGTTTACAGAAAGTGATTCCGGGAAGCAGTCACGGCTGACTGCAACGATTCCAACTTTTACTTCTGGCATATTGTTCATGATAAAAATTCCTCCATATTATATAGTAGTTTTTAAATAGTAATTATTTTTTCATTATTTAATCATTATTTGATTCACGATCAGTCAATTTCGATGTTTACACCTTTCAGTCCGTTGAATGCGCCTTCGATAGCAGCTTCTTCATGTGCGATCAGCCATTTATTCTTAGCTGTAAGGAGCTTGTCTTCTCCCTCTGAAGCTGTCTCAAAAGTCAATTCTGTATTGGTTCCTTTCGGAAGAACAACAACACACTGGAAACCAGATTCGTTTACATGACATGGCGCATAATGAAGTGTTGTTGCATATACTTCAACTGCTGTTCCGGCAGGAACAAGAAATGCTTCTACTTTGGATGTATCGTATGTAAAATCTTTTTCTACGTCCTGCTGATATCCGATCAGTAAAACCATATCTGTCACTGCAACGTTGATTTCAGAACTGCGGTGATATTCCAGTCCGTTTAATTTTTTGTTATGTCCGTTGCAATATCCGATTTCGATCGGTAAACCGCCATATCCCTTATTCTGCAGTTCTTTTGCAATCGGCAGTGCTTCCATCTCTTCTACGGAAGGAACGTAAGTTACATCCTCCGGCACCGGAGTATGTTTCATTTCCTTCAGGAGTTCCGTAAAATCATACCCCTCCAGTACTTTTCCATATCTACGAAACGCGTCATCTGCTACATTCTGAATCCTCACCTGAAGTTACCTCCTTTAATTTCATGATGGATATATCATAGCATCAGACAGATTTAATTTCGCCAGTTTTTTTGTCCTCTTTAGTGCACTTTTTTGACTTTTTATTTTTTCTTTTGTATATACATTTATAAATAATCAAGAAAAAACAGGCAGTTTCAATCCGCCTGTTTTTCATTGATTTTATTTATTTTTCTCTTTCAACTTCACTTGGCAAAATACCGTAGCGTTTCTGGAACTCTCTTGTAAACGCACGGCTGCTGCTAAATCCGTTGTCCATTGCAATCTGACTGATCGTCTTATCAGAATGAAGAAGTTCTCTGTATGCATAGGTCATGCGGATATCCTGCAGATACGTCTTAAAATTGACATTTGCATATTTCTGAAACATTCTGGATAAATATGCATCTGAGTAGCCAAACATGTTCGCTACTTCGGTCAATTTGAGTTCTTCCTGATAATGCTCTCTCATATAGGAAGTAATTCTTGCAAGGGCATCCAGACGACGGCTGTGGCGTACTTCCTGCTCTCCTGCCTCCTTAAGACGGTAGTGATTTACCAGCAGATACAATACATCATAATAGAAGGAACGGATCTTGAATTCGTATCCGACTCCTCGTTTGCCATATAATTTATACATTTCACGAACCAGACGCCAGAGCTTTGGATCTGTTTCCTGCTCATTTGCTGCAAAACGGATAAAACGATGTGCGGTGAAATAGTCCTCAAACTGTTTCAGTGGAATCTGAAGAACTGCTGTATGATTTTCCTCCGGGGAATCTATCGAATGTACTTCGTTGGAGTTAATGATCATCAGCTCCCCTGCTTTGAGCGGATGTTTTTCATCATTTAAATAAAATGTAAGAGAGCCTTCCATCACGGCAAAGATTTCGATGGATGTATGCCAGTGTTTTTCTCTCACATAATTTCCCTGGCTCCCTTCAAATAAGAAAAATTTAAACGGCAATCCCTCATCCGGGATCACCAGTTCATGCTGGAATTCCATGTCATAACTCCTCTCATGTAATCATTCTGAGTAATATTTATATTAACATCATAACACGAATTGTCACATGATGGTAGTGGCATATGGTGAATTATGGCATATGACGGAAGAAGGTATCTCATGTGCAGAGACATTAAATGATGCTGCGTTTTCTATTCCGCGCATGCGCTTATTTGCCGCCAGTCGCCCAAACACGCTCCGCGTTGTCTTAGTTTGCCACGACATACACCACACTCCCCAAAATAAAGTACGGTGTGATGGAAGCAAAATAAAAAAACTCCAGCCAGGAAGTTTTGAAATCATCCTCTGGTACTGTCTCGCCTGAAGGACTTCGTGAAGGTTCCTGGTTGTACAGGTTTTTGCGTTGATACAGAAAATGCTGCTGTCTGAGCGTTTACGCGAGTTCAGCATTTTTCTGTATCGATTTTAGCAAAGTTCTGTACACCATGGTACCTTAGAAGTTCTGAATTGAGACAGCTCCAGAGGATGATACATAAACCACTCTGTCTGGAGTTCAATTATTATTTCCCTCGTCACCGGGAATCCTTTATTTACTTTTTTCTCTGATTTTCCTTATTTTCTCAACCGCCATATCAGTCACTTCTGCAATGTCTGCATCTGAATATTTCTCGTTTTTCAACATTCTCTGTAATAAAACATTCCGTTCAGTTTCTTTTCCAACATCAAAGCCACAATCATAGCCTGCCTCATATTCTGCCTTACGGAGCTTCTTTTCCTCTTCATCTTTGTTATATTCGAATATACTCACCGCTATAACCTCCGCTCTGTTATCCCGAAGAAATTCTTCCAGAACCCCTTCCCGGATGCATTCGTCCACCGCATGTTCAACAGCCACATCCAGTTCCATTTTCTTTGTGTATTTACGTACTTTCGCTACATACTGTGCATATTCCTTTAATATCTGACACTGATCCATCAGTTCTTTATTATGACCCTCGTTGATGTTCAAAGTAATCACTTTCAATTCCAGTCTGGGTTCTCCCGTCAAGTTTTCGTATGCTTCAGATAAAGAATTCTCCCAATACTCTTCTTCCTTCTCTGTTCCATTATAAAATACAATGAAATAGGGTGCCGGAATTTTTTGTAGAGATGAAGAGTACAATGACTTACTATTCACCAGCTTCTGATATTCTGCTGATATATAAAACAGATCTCTCAACGGAATATTCGGATTATATGTAGACTGATGTTCATACAAAAAAAGATTCATATCAATAATAAATGCCAGATCATTCTTCATCCCCATATAAACAGCGCCCCTAAGCGTCACAATTTCTAACTCATCTGAGTCTTCATACGATGTCCTGTTGATTGCATTATACAAAGCCAGTAGATTCCTCTTATCCGAAAACAGCATCCTGAATACAGTATCTTTGTACTTTCTGTTGGCTGTCGGTATACTACTCACCATCTGAGTTCTTCTAGTCATCCGTTCTTTCTTTGTTATAACTTTACGTAACTTCTTGTTTTTTGCCATAGGCAACACCTCCTGTTGTTGCAGGAGCCAAGAATGTCAAATAATATCAACAGTTACATCCAAACCCCTGCTTTTATTTATTATTGGATTTAAAAGCATGGATTTCTGAAATGAATTTAGAAAAAAGACGGCAGAAATGCCTTAGACTTATAGAAAATATGCTTTGTTTTATAGTACCATTTGTTCTCTGGTTTTTCAAGCGCTTTTAAATAAAAACACGCTCCGCGCTGTCCTGACCAACACCATCATCCACCACACTCCCCAAAATAAAGTACGGTGCGATGGAAGCAAAATAAAAAACTCCAGCCAGGAAGTTCTGAATTGAGACAGACCCAGAGGATGATTCATAAACCACTCTGTCTGGAGTTCAATTATTATTAATTCCCTCGTCACCGGGAATCCTTTATTTAATCGCATCCTTCATCGATTTCACATACTCGGCAACATGCGGCACGCACTCCGCCCCATACGCCTCACACAGCTTCACAATTGCAGATCCCACAATAACGCCATCAGCCTGCTCCGCCATCTTCTTCGCCTGTTCCGGATTGGAAATACCAAATCCTACCGCACACGGAATCTCTTTCTGTGCCTTAACCAGTTCCACCATAGCTCCAATATCCGTCGTGATCTGGCTTCTCATACCGGTAACTCCAAGGGAAGATACACAATAAACAAAACCTTCCGCCTCTTTTGCGATCATGGAAATTCGCTCGTGCGAAGTCGGAGCGATCAGAGAAATCAGATCCAGACCATACTTATCCGCAACAGATGAAAACTCCTCTTTTTCTTCAAACGGAACATCCGGAAGAATCATTCCATCCATTCCAACCTCTGCCGCTTTTTTACAGAAACGTTCGATTCCATAAGAAAAAACAACATTTGCATAAGTCATAAACACCATCGGAATCGATGTATTTTTGCGAATTTTTTCCACCATATCGAAAATTTTATCTGTAGTAACTCCACCGGACAATGCACGAAGATTTGCCGCCTGAATAACCGGTCCCTCTGCTGTCGGATCCGAAAACGGAATACCAAGCTCAATCAGATCTGCACCTGCTTCTTCCATTGCATAAACGATTTTTTCAGTAATATCCAGAAATGGATCTCCACAGGTAATAAAAGGAATAAATGCCTTTCCCTTTGCAAATGCTTCTGTAATTCTCTTATTCATGGATATCCTCCCCTCTGTAACGTGCAATCGCTGCACAATCCTTGTCTCCACGTCCTGAAATAGTAATAACTACAATCTGGTCTTTGCTCATCTGCGGCACAATTTTTCTTGCATATGCCACTGCATGTGCGCTTTCAATTGCAGGAATAATACCTTCAATTTTAGACAGATATTCAAATGCATCCACAGCTTCATCATCTGTTACCGGTACATATTCTGCACGTCCGATATCATAAAGATGTGCATGTTCCGGTCCGACACCAGGGTAATCAAGGCCGGCAGAAATAGAATAAACCGGTGCAATCTGACCATATTCATCCTGACAGAAATAGGATTTCATTCCATGGAAAATACCAAGTTTTCCAGTTGCAATTGTTGCTGCAGTCTCTGCAGTGTTAACACCTCGTCCTGCTGCCTCACAGCCGATCAGACGAACACCTTCATCCTCGATGAAATTATAGAAAGTTCCGATTGCATTGGATCCACCGCCCACACAGGCAAGTACAGCATCCGGAAGTTTTCCCTCTTTTTCCAGCATCTGTTCTTTGATTTCTTTTGAGATGACCGCCTGAAAATCACGGACAATTGTCGGGAATGGATGTGGTCCCATAACTGAACCGAGTACATAATGTGTATCCGCAATACGATTTGTCCACTCTCTCATTGTCTCAGAAACTGCATCTTTAAGCGTTGCAGTACCGGATGTAACTGCATGTACTTTTGCTCCAAGAAGACGCATTTTGTACACATTTAATGCCTGACGTTCCGTATCTTCTTTTCCCATAAAGATTTCGCATTCCATTCCCATAAGAGCTGCTGCTGTTGCTGTTGCAACTCCATGCTGTCCGGCTCCTGTCTCTGCAATGACACGAGTCTTGCCCATCTTTTTAGCAAGCAAAACCTGTCCCAGAACATTATTGATCTTGTGCGCTCCTGTATGATTCAGATCCTCACGTTTCAGGTAAACTTTGGCGCCTCCAAGATCCTTTGTCATATGTTCTGCATAGTACAAAAGTGACGGACGACCTGCATAATTGTTCAGCAGCTCTGTCAATTCTCTGTTAAATTCCGGATCATCCTTATAATGATTATAAGCCTCTTCCAATTCCAGCACTGCATTCATCAGTGTCTCCGGAATATACTGTCCTCCGTGTATTCCAAATCTTCCCTTCGACATTGGTATCCTCCTCTACGCTCTTCTTCAGACTGCCCTGTTTCCCTGCAATCCTGTTTATATTTACATATATTTTCTCACAATATCCACAACGTTCCGGATTTTCTCCGGATCTTTCCACTTATCTGTCTCCACACTGCTACTTAAATCTACAGCATATGGTCTGATCTCCCGGATTGCCTGTTCAAGATTCTCTGATCCAATCCCTCCCGCAAGAAAAAAAGATCTTTCAATCTTTGGAATCAACGACCAGTCAAATGTCATTCCGGTTCCTCCACTGCCCTGATCCAGAAGTATATAATCTGCCGGACTCTGCAGTGCTTTCTCTATATCTTCACTTGTTTTTACTGAAAAAGCCTTTATGATCGGCTTATCTGTAAGTTTTTTTAATTCCCTGATGTATGCCTCGTCTTCCTGACCATGAAGCTGTGCAAGTGCAAGTGTCCCATCATTCAGCAAACCTGAAACAAACTCCACAGGTGCGTTTACAAATACACCCACTCCTTTAATCTCCGGTGAAAGATCTTTTACCAGTTCTCTTACTTTATCTGCTGTTACACTCCTGAAACTTTTGGGGAATTCTATGATAAATCCACAATAATCCGGTCTGGCTTCATTGATCGCGAGAATATCTTCTCTGCGTCTGAGTCCACATATTTTAATTTTAGTCTTCACTTAACGGCGCTCCATTTAATTCTTCAAGTGCTGCTTTTTTGTCCGGACTTCGCATCAGTGTCTCACCGATCAGGACTGCTTCAATCTGATTGTCATGAAGTTTTTTGATGTCTTCTGCTGTACGGATTCCGCTTTCAGATACAAAGATAACATTGTCCGGTGCAAGCTTACGAAGCTTGATGCTGTTTGCCATATCCACCTCAAATGTTTTCAGATCACGGTTGTTGACTCCGATAATCCTTGCACCACTCTTTAATGCTCTTTCCACTTCTTCTGCATCATGTGCTTCTACTAACGCATCCATTCCAAGATCTTCTGCCATCTCCCGGTATTCACGAAGCTGTGTGTCATCCAGCAGTGCACAGATCAGAAGGATTGCTGCTGCTCCATATGCTGCAGCCTGCAGGATCATATAATCATCAATCACAAAATCCTTTCGAAGTACTGGAATATCTACTTCTGATGCGATTTCCCACAAATACTGATCAGCTCCCTGGAAATAATAAGGTTCTGTCAGACAGGAAATCGCGGATGCTCCGGCTTCTTTGTATTCTTTTGCGATCTCCAGATACGGAAACTCCTCTGCGATCACGCCTTTGGATGGGGATGCTTTTTTCACTTCACAGATATAAGACATTCCTGGTTTTTTCAATGCCTGATAAAAGCTATGTGGTGTCTTGGCTGTCTCGGTCTGGTTCAGTGGATTCAGGATCATCTGTACCTTTTTCTGCTGTATTTCTCGAATCAGATCACCTCTGGGAACCTCATTTTTCTCTTTTTCAATCCGTTCTCTTGTTTTTTCAGCAATCTCATTTAAAATATTCATGTTAATTTTCCTTTTCAATAATATGATATTTGAGCCAGAGCCCTTATCATCACATTATAACACTTATTCATTGGAAATCTTAATAAATTCATTCAGCTTGCTCAGAGCTGCACCGCTGTCGATCAGCTCTTCTGCCATCCGGACTCCAGCTTCCATCGTTTCTGCTTTTCCTGCAATATAAAGCGCTGCACCTGCATTGAGGCAGACAGCCTGTCTCTTCGGTCCTTTCTCTTCTCCCTTAAGGATTGCCCGTGTAATTTCCGCATTTTCCTGAGGAGTACCACCAACAAGATCCTCTTTGGAGCATCTGGTGTATCCAAACTGCTCTGGGGTGATCTCATAAGACTGGAACCATCCGTTTCTGATCTCACATACCGATGTCGGCGCACTCATTGAAATCTCATCCAGCTTATCCTGTCCGAAAACGACCATTCCTCTGTTCACGCCAAGCTTTGCCATAACCTGTGCAAGTGGTTCAACAAGTGACTGATCAAACACACCCATAAGTTCCATATTCGCTCCTGCCGGGTTACTTAAAGGTCCCAGGATATTAAACACTGTACGAATTCCGAGTTCCTTACGGATCGGAGCCACATACTTCATTGCAATATGATAATTCTGCGCAAACAGGAAACAAATATTAATTTTTTTGAGCAGCTCTGCACTCTTTTCCGGTGGAATCGTGATATTTACACCAAGTGCTTCAAGTACATCTGCGGCACCACTCTTGGATGATGCAGCACGGTTTCCATGCTTTGCCACCGGCACTCCACCAGCTGCAATAACAAGTGATGAAGTGGTTGAAATATTGAAGGAATTTGCTCCATCGCCACCAGTTCCGACAATTTCCAGAACATCCAAATCATGCAGTAATTTAATACAGTGAGCACGCATTCCGGCTGCTGATGCAGTGATCTCATCGATGGTCTCACCCTTCATAGAAAGTGCAGTCAGATAAGATGACATCTGAACCGGTGTTGCCTGTCCGCTCATGATTTCATCCATGACGGTCTCTGCTTCCTGATATGATAAATCTTCTTTTTTTGAAAGTTTAATGATTGCCTCTTTGATCATTTTATTACCTCCCTGACTATGCTCTTACAACATTTATAAAATTCTGAATCATTACTTTTCCATCTGGTGTCATTACGGATTCCGGATGAAACTGAACTCCGAAAATCGGATATTCCCTGTGTTCTACTGCCATGATCTCACCGTCATCTGACTCTGCTGTAATCCTCAGAACATCCGGAAGTTCCTCTCTTACTGCGGCCAGAGAATGATATCTGGCTGCCTGAAAGCTGTCTCCCAATCCGTCAAACAGCTTACTTTTTCCAACAGTGTAAATCGTTTTTTTCTTTCCATGCATCAGTTCTTTTGCATAAGAAACTCTTCCGCCAAAAGCCTCACAGATTGCCTGATGTCCGAGACAGATACCGAGGATTGGAATCTTTCCTGCAAAATATCTGATCGCCTCAATGCAGATTCCTGCGTCTGAAGGACGTCCCGGTCCCGGTGAAATGATCAGTGCTTCCGGTCCCATTTTTTCAATTTCTTCAACCGTATATTCATCATTTCGTACAACTTTTATATCTGGTTCTACAGATCCGATCAGCTGATAAACGTTGTAAGAAAAGCTATCATAGTTATCAATCAGTACGATCATTCCAATCCCTCCTTTGCTTTTTGGATTGCCAGAACAACTGCTTTTGCCTTGTTACAGCACTCCTCAAATTCTTTTTCCGGAACACTGTCCGCTACGATACCTGCTCCGGAACGAATACAGATTTCACCTTTTTTCTTATATACCAGTCGGATTGCAATGCAGGTATCCAGATTTCCTGCAAAATCAAGATAACCGATAGCTCCTCCATAGATACCTCGTTTGCTCTGCTCCAGTTCTTCAATGATCTGACATGCACGGAACTTTGGTGCTCCGGAAAGTGTTCCCGCAGGAAGAATAGAATCAACTGCATCTATCGCATCCTTGTCTTCTCTGATCTCTCCGGCGACAGTAGAGCCAATATGCATAACCTGTGAAAAATGTTCTACACTCATGTACTTTTCAACTTCTACCGTACCGATTTTACTGATCCTTCCGATATCATTTCGTCCAAGATCCACCAGCATATTATGCTCTGCAAGCTCTTTTTCATCTTTCAGAAGTCCGGCTTCCAATTCCCTGTCTTCCTGTTTGGTTTTTCCTCTTGGTCTGGTCCCTGCCAGAGGAAAAGTGGTAAGTTTTCGATTTTCCAGTTTCACCAGCGTCTCCGGCGAAGCTCCGGCAAGTTCAATATCATCACTGGAAAAATAAAACATGTACGGTGATGGATTTGTTGCTCTCAGCACTCTGTAAGTATCAAACAGACTGCCCTCTGCTTTTGCTCTCATCGGGTTGGAAAGCACCACCTGAAAGATATCTCCTTCATGAATATAATGTCTGGCCTTTTCCACCATCTCACAATATTTTGTTTTTGGAAACTGTGGTGTGATCTCTGACTCAAGCTTCAGTGACTGGAATTCTTCTTTCTCTCCATTGCGGATCAATTCAGCCATCTTCTGCAGTTTTATCTCTGCTTTCTGATAAGAATTTTCCAGATCATCTAACATTACACCTGTGATCAGGAGGACTTTCTGTCTGTAATGATCAAACGCAATTACCTGATCAAAAAGCATCAGATCCATATCTCTGAAATCAGGATCTTCATGCTCTCCAAGTTTCAGTTTTGGCTCGCTGTATTTAATATAATCGTAAGAAAAATATCCAACCAGTCCGCCAGTAAAAGGGGGCATATCTTCCATCACCGGACTCTTATATTCTTTCAGGATTTCTCTTAAAGTATCTCCCGGATGTGCAACCTTTTTTGTGATCTCACCCTGATCATTGCCTTCTGTGCAACGGATTTTCATAAGTCCGTCCGTACAGGTAATCTCCATGGTCGGCTCATATCCAAGAAAAGAATAACGCCCCCAGACCTCTGTCTGACTGGCACTTTCAAGCAAATAACAATGTTTGCTTGCTTTTCTCAGAGTTCTCATCACCTCCACCGGAGTATATCTGTCAGCATATACTTCTCTGCAGACAGGAACTCTTTTAAACTGTCCTTTTGTTGCAATTTCTCTGATGTTTTCCAGCGTAGGATACATGGATCTTACCTCCTTATGTATTACTTCTGCCCAGACAAAAAAGAAAGCCCGCCCATGACAGAATCTTATTTCTGTCAAGGACGAGCGTTAAACTTCACCCGCGGTGCCACCCTGATTCACGGAACGACCCGTGCACTTTGCGGAATACCTTCATATTCCCGACAACTGACGTATGTCTCACGTCACAGAATACTAAGCTGCTACTTTTCCCTGTGCCCTCAGCGGTCCATTTAACAATTTGCATTTCCACCCGGCTCTCACCTTCCCGGACTCTCTGTGCGCGCATGACTGTTTTTATCTCCGCTTCAACGGTTTAACTGGTTAAATTGAATTTTCTATAAAATACCACGTTTTTTTTCTATTGTCAATAGGATTAAAAACATTTTATATTTTTGTCATTGATTATAAAATGCTGAATGGCCTTTGCCACTCCATCCTTTTCATTTGTATCTGTCACATAAACTGCCGCTTTTCTGCAATTTTCAGTGCCGTTTCCCATTGCAATACCATATTTTACCATATCCAGCATACTGATATCATTGTCCGCATCCCCAAATGCCATCGCCTCATCCGGCGAGATTCCCAACCTGTCCAGGAGCCATCTGAGTGTTTTTCCTTTTCCCGCATCCCTGTGCCCGATTTCTATCAGGTTCGGCACAGATGAAGTCACGTAAACATTTGGGATTACTTTATCCAGTGATGTATAGAGCCTTTTCTTATCTTCGTGGCGGCATACAAAAGAAATACTGTCCAGTTCTTCTCTATGTTCCATGGCAAATCCACAGATGTCCTTCACAGGTTTTCTTGTTGCCTTCACATATTTCGCCCCATACTCTGTAGCAAGATAGCGAATCGGATCCTCCACATATTTTTCTTCTGCATACGGTATCCCGTCAATCACTACTTCCAGAATCATAGTTTCCCTTTTTCGAACCGCTATGGCAGCTTCTACCGCTTCCTTTTGCAAAAGACACTGATAGACTCTTTTATTCTGGCTCACAGAATAAACCGCACCACCATTGGCAGTGATCACGTATTCAATGCCCGGATAATTTCTGATCATCTCCGGAACTGAATAAAAAGATCTTCCAGTTGCCGGCACAATATGTATTCCCTGTTGCACTGCCTGATCCAGTACCATTCTTGTTTTTGTCGATAACTCTTTTCGATCTGTCAGAAGCGTTCCGTCAAGATCGCTCGCAATCAGTCTTATACTCACATCATTTCTCCTTTGTACTCATAATTACAGCCACACCTGAAACTGTCCTGTCTTTTCTTCTATTCACTATTATATAAAAATCATTTTCCTTTTTCCACCCGGAATACGTTGCTGTGAACAGTTACAAACAGTTTTCTTTTTTTCTTTTAACAATTATAAATAATATGGTATACTAAGAAGCTAGAGAGACTACAACTGTTTTTGAAACATTTTACAAAAGGAGTATATAGATTATGAAATTTATTTATCCTGCGGTTTTCCGCAAAACTGAAAAAGGCACATACAAAGGATATTTCCCGGATCTGGCAGAATGTTACGGAGAGGGCGATACTCTGGATGAAGCTATTGAAGAGGCCAACGAAGCCGCTTACAACTGGATTTCTCTGGAACTTGATGAGGATGACTGTCAGCTGCCGCCTGTTTCTGATGAAGATGATCTGGAACTTGAAGATGGTGATATCGTACGAAATATTTCCGTAAATATCAGATTTTACGAAGGCTGGGATGAATGATTTTATTTCAAATATGATCGCAGATACAAAATAATTCCAAGGAGTTTTTATATGTCCGTTTTTTCTGATAGACTCAGCCTTTATATTGACCAAAAAAATATCAAGGTTTTCTCGCTGGCAAAATACTGCAGCCTGGACCGTTCTACCATGTATAAGATCATCAGCGGAAAACGAAATCCACCCTCCCTTGAAGTTCTCAATAAAATTTCTCAATTTATGAATCTGACTCCGACAGAATATCAGTACCTCCATGAAGGATGGTCTATTGCACAGGTCGGAGAAGAAACCTATTACACGCGCAAAAGTGTCGAAAACTTCATACGCCATTTTCCCGAACAGCCGGCTGCTGAATTTACTGCAACCTGTTTTTCTTCGGATTCTCTTTCTGAGTCAGAGCAGGCCGATTGTATTTCTTTAACCTCACCACAGCATATCAATCATTATGTTCATCAGATGATACTTGCCGAATCCGGCAAAGATATCGGTGAAATTGCTTTATTTATTCAACCGGATTATAAATTTCTGTTCAGTCTTCTTGCAAGTCTGAAAGCATCCGGGACACTGAAAATCAATCACATCCTATGTGTTGGAACCGAGCCGGCCTTTACCAGAGATCATCAGCTTATCAATCTGAAATATCTGCGAGAGGTTTTCCCCCTTTATATGGCCAGTCTGGATTATTCTCTGTGGTATTATTATGATAGGATCCAGTCACATTATTACAATTTTAACCTTTTCCCATGCATGATTCTGACCTCAGATGCAGCACTTCTCTGCAATTCTGATTATCAGAATGGGATCTTTTTCAGATCGCCAGACATCATTCAGATGCTCTGGAATCAATATCGTTCCTATCAGGAGCAGTGCCGTATATTTTTCAAACCGGCTTCAATCACTCCCGAAAGCCATACGAATGTTATCAACACCCTGTTTGATTCATCCTATAATCAGAATGATCTGATCGGGATTCAGCCAGAGCCATGTCTGACACCATTTTTTACCGGCAGACTTCTCTATGATATATTTAATCACGATCTGCCTCAGGCAGAAAAAACACTTCAGTTATCTGAGCATGCTTTTCAGATGAATATGAATAAAATTCAAAATCATCAGTTCTGTATCTATTCTACGATGGAAGGACTGATGCAGTTTGCCCGGACAGGGATCACTGCTGAGATTCCTGAAATATTCTATCATCCACTGAACCCCGTACAGCGTATTGAAGTTCTTAATGGGGTCCGAGACTGTTGTGCTTCCGGTGATTATCGCATGCTTCAGCCACCATTTAACCACCTGCCTCAAAATCTGCATTTTTGTATCCGCGGAACCATAGGCAGTATGATTTTCCGAAACAACAGTGGACAGATCATTGTCCTGAATATTGAAGAACCGCGTCTGATCAATATTTTCCGCGATTATCTGGAGAACATGACTTCTTCCTGCTATTATTCTCCTGAAAAATCCGTTGAAATGATTGATCAGATCATCAAAGAGCTCCGCAGTGATCTGTCTGTTCTTCAGTAATTTTTTGTTACATAAAAAATACCCATATGTCTATCGTCCTGAAACAACAGACATATGGGTACTTTTTCTTTTTCATACACGCCAAATCATCTCGCTACATGTATTATATAATCCTTTTTCTGTTTAGCACAAGATGTGGCACGATTTGTGGGCAGACTTTTTTACAATTGACATCCTTTTTATCCTGTGCTATTATAATCCATGCAAAAATTGAATATGGTCTAATTGGAAACGCACATTCCCCCCTGAATGATTAACGAACAACACATGCTCATGAGATTAACTGTGAACAGTAGTATATCTTTAATCAGAACAAGGAGGATTTTTTTATGCCCAAAAACAAATTTCAGGAAGTAATTTTCACAATCATCATGGTATTTTTTATGGTTTATGCCATGATCTGTTACAACATCGCACTTAACATCGGTGGGATGTCCAATGAAGTATTTCTCGCTGCATTTCATGAACTTGTGATCATGGGACCAATTGCTTTTATTCTTGATTTCTTTATTGTGTCCAAACTTGCTTTCATGTGTGCTGCACGTATGGTAGATTTCAGAAGCAGCCATCCATTCAGCAAAATTCTCGCAATCTCTGTACCATCAGTCGCATTCATGTGTCCACTGATGAGTCTGGCTGCCACAATTCTTTTCAAAAATGCCGGAAACCAGTTTGTTTCTGTATGGCTTCAGACAACAGCTATGAATTTCCCAATGGCGTTCTTCTGGCAGCTGATCTATGCCGGCCCGATTGTACGTTTTATCTTCCGCCATATCTTCAGAGAAAGCGAAGCAGTTCAGGGTGCCGCAGCTTCCGCAGAATAAATATAACTGATTTTTGTAAAAAAAACTGGTCCACAGTGAGTTCAATGCTCAACTGTGCAACCAGTTTTTTGTTTTTATTAAAGAAGATAGATCGGAAGTTCGTCTTTGATATGAACCGGACCATCGACCTTTTCCGGCTGGGTTCCCTTTACAAATGCAGCCTCAAGTTCTTCTGTATTCTGCGGTGTGAGAACAGAAGTCTTCACTTCTTTCTTTGCAGGAGCTTTCTTAGCTGCCGGTTTCTTTGCTGCTGTTGTTCTCTTTGCAGTGGTTGTCTTCTTTGCTGCTGTTCTCTTTGCAGGAGCCTTCTTAGCTGCCGGAACTTCCTCTGCTTTTACCGGTTCTTTTACTTCCTCTGCTGGTTTTGTCTCTGCTTTTACCTCTGTTTTTTTAGCATCTGCATTCGCTGCACGTAAGATGCTGTCCTTACCTACTGACACGATTCATTACCTCCTCTGCCAATTCTGTATATTCTTTTGCACTTCTGCTGGATTTCTTATATTCGACCACCGGAATACTGTTGTCCTGTGACCATTCTACCGAACTGTCCACACGTATTACATGTTCAAACACATAAATACTCTCCAGCTGATGCAGTGTTTCCATCGTCTGTTTGAAGTAATTCTTACGGGTATCAACCTTCGTCACAGCAATACCTGAAACCTCAAGTTCCGGTGAAATCTGCTTCACTTCATTCAGAAATTCAAACATATTTGCAAGACCAAACATTCCCCATGGACTCGCTTCTACAGGAATGATCACTTTGTCTGAAGCACAAAGTATATTCATCACCCATCCACCAAGTGTCGGTGGTGCATCAATCAGAATATAATCATATACTTCTGAATCCTTGATCTTCTGAAGACATTTTCGTAGAATAAACTCTCTCTGCCACTTGGTAAAAAGCTCATATTCAATTGAACTCATCAGTGTAGAAGACGGAATCAGATCCAGATTTTCATATGGTGTGTGTACAATATAATCTGTCAGATCTTCCTGTTTTCCAATCGCATGATAAAGATTCTTCTCGCCTGCTGCATGTTCCAGCACCCAGTCTTCCGGGAAGAATGCCAGAGACAGATTCAGCTGCATATCTCCGTCTACAAGAAGTACCTTTTTGCCGGCACGCGCCATCGCCGCACCCAGGTTTGAACAGGTGGTGGATTTCCCACTGCCTCCTTTATTATTGGTAAAACAGATCGTTACAGTTTTTCCCATTGAAACGCCTCCATAATATGTCCTTATCTATGTCACATTATACGAGATTTAGCCGAAAATGGCAATGCCTATTTGTGTGTAAACAAAATACCGAACCATAAAATTTTCAGATTTCAAACACTCTTTTGATACTTTCATAATGGAGGAATTTATCCTCGTCTGCAAAGGCTTTGATCTGTTCTGCAGTTGCAAACATATAGCCATCAGTTTCCTCTGTCTGAAGCTTCAGATCTTTGTCATCCACATCCATAATAAAACGATATACGTCTACAAAATAATTATCTCCTTCTCCCGGATTTTCGCGTTTATAGGTAAACATATATCCACCTTCTGCTCCACGCACATCCAGTCCGGTCTCTTCCTGTACTTCACGAAAAACTGCCTCACAGGATTCTTCTCCCGCCTGTGCCGCTCCACCGGAAACCTCCCAGCAGCCCGGTGCCCATGCCTTTGTCATAACACGCTTCGTGATCAGAAAGGTGCCGTCAGGTCTTGCAACAACACCAAGCACTGTAAGATGATACTCTCCATCTTTCAGGCACCAGTCATTGCGCTTCATGGTACGGCCTGTCGGTTTCTTGTCTTTATCATAAATATCCCAGAATTCCATTCTATTTTTCTCCTTGTTGTTGATAATTTACAGCTTTATCATAGCATCACAAAGAAGTTATTGCAAACAGGAGTTTTTTCCTTTACACTCAATACCAGATAAGATATTACATTTGCAGGAGGTTATCCAGATGAACTTTAAATCTTTGGCAGAGCAAAATGAATCCTGGATCATTGAACAGCGACGTTATTTCCATGCGCACCCGGAGCTCTCTTTTGAAGAAGAAAATACAACTGCAGAAATTGGCAAACGACTCAGTGAAATGGGACTTACTCCACACTATTATCCGGATTATAACGGTCTGTGGGCAATGATCGAAGGCGGTCAGTCCACATCGGACAGCAAAACCGTTGCCCTCCGTGCAGACATTGATGCACTTCCGATTGAAGAACACACGGAGCTTGCCTTCTGCAGTCAGAATCACGGTGTTATGCATGCATGCGGACACGACTGTCATATTGCCATGCTGCTTGGTGGTATTCGCATGCTGATGGCACAGAAAGAACACCTGAAAGGAAATGTCAAAATTCTTTTTCAGGCTGCAGAAGAATCCTGTCATGGTGCTCAATATTATGTAGAACACGGTTTTCTGAATGATGTGGATGCCATTTACGGAACACATATCTGGGGCGATCTGGATGCTCCGTATATGAATTTTGAATCTGGCCCTCGTATGGCAAGCTGTGATAATTTTCGTATTGAAATCGAGGGTGTAGCCGCGCATGGTTCTACCCCTCATCAGGGTGTAGATGCAATTCTCACTGCCGCACATATCATCACTGAAATTCAGACAATTGTCTCACGCATGAATGATCCACTCAATCCCCTTGTTGTTACCGTAGGTAAAATCACCGGCGGTCAGCGCTTTAACATTCTTGCCGATAGAGTTGTAATGGAGGGAACTACCCGTACCCATTCTCCTGAAATGCGTAAAAAAACAGAGCCTCTGCTCCGAAGAATCGCCGAAAACACAGCTGACTCAATGGGAGCAAAGGCTACAGTTACCTTTGAATATTATCCGGCTCCGATCATCAATGATCAGGAAGAACTTGTACAGATTGCAAGAAATGCCGCTTCCAGGATGTACGGTCCCGATGTTCTGAAGCCATTTCCCAAAATGATGATCAGCGAAGACTTCGCCTACTTCATGGAAAAAGTTCCGGGAGTTTTTGGTCTCGTCGGAAGCCAGAACAGAGAGCTTGGTTTTACTGCCAAAAATCACAACGATCATTACACTGTAGACGAAAGCGTCCTCAAGCGTGGTGCTGCAATGTATGCACAGTTTGCATATGATTATCTGAACGAAAAATCATGACCGGTTCCGAAAATATCATTTAGTATTATTTGACTCTCTTCAGTTCATACTCTCTTGTACCAAGTCCGATTTTCTCAGCCTGATCCAGAGTTGCTTTCCACTCAATATTCGGGTTGGAATCTTTGAAATGGTCATGGTGGCAGTGCCATCCTGGCTCTGCCAGATGCTCACCAAGCTGGCTGTTTTCAATTGGTGTTGCCTTCAGGCAGGCATCCGCACATGCCTGATCCAGTGCAACCGGGTCAAAGCTTGCAAACATTCCGATATCCGGAAGGATCGGTGCATCGTTTTCACCATGACAGTCACAGTTCGGACTGATATCCTGGACAAGAGCCACATGGAAATGCGGACGTCCATGACAGACTGCCTGTGCATACTCAGCCATTTTACGGTCAAGGAGTTCATTGGCACTGCTGTTCGGATTATATACAGCATCATAACTGCAGGCACCGATACAACGACCGCATCCTTTACATTTATCATAATCAATCACTGCTTTTTTGTTTACATAAGTGATTGCATCACTTCCGCATTCTTTTGCACAGCGGTGGCATCCGCGGCAGAGTTCTTCATTGATCGCCGGTTTGCCGCTTGCATGCTGCTGCATCTTTCCGGCACGGCTTCCGCATCCCATACCGATGTTTTTAAGTGCTCCACCAAATCCGGTTGCTTCATGACCTTTAAAATGACTCAGACTGATAAAAATATCCGCATCCATAATTGCATGACCGATATATGCAGTCTTACAGTACTCGCCATTTACTACCGGAACCTCCACTTCGTCTGTTCCACGCAGGCCATCACCAATGATGATCTGACATCCAGTTGTAATACTGTTAAATCCATTTAAATTTGCACAGTTCAGATGCTCCAGCGCATTCTTTCTGCTTCCCGGATACAGCGTATTGCAGTCCGTTAAAAACGGCAGACCGCCCTGTTCCTTACAAAGATCCGCAACAACTTTTGCATAGTTCGGACGAAGAAATGCCATATTTCCAAGTTCACCAAAATGCATTTTGATCGCCACAAATTTTCCATCCATGTCAATGTCTTTGATTCCAGCCGCGATACACAGCTTTCTCAACTTGTCCAGTTGACTTGTTCCAACAGGACAGCGAAAATCAGTAAAATATACCGTTGATTTTCCCATATTAAATGACCTCCTTATGTAACAAAAATACTTCAAGTATTGTCGTAACTGTTCAGTACCCTCACAGTTACGTATTATCTTAATAGTATACTACCTGAAGTATGGTTCAAGTCAATATTTTGTTTGCAATCTTTACTTAAAAATAATTCATGGTATGATAATATCATCACCAGTAAACAGGAGGAGATTTCTCATGGATCAGAATGAAATTCATGCTCTTATAAAAAAACAGCGGGCGTTTTTTTACAGCAATGCTACCTTAAATATTGATGTACGGATCGATGCCCTGAAAAGACTCCGGAAATGTATCCGGAATCACGAAGAAGAAATTGCAGCTGCTCTGTCTGCTGATCTTGGAAAAAGCGATTTCGAAGGCTATATGTGTGAGACAGGCCTGGTCTTAAGTGAACTTTCCTACATGCTGAAACATATCCGCAGATTCGCAAAAGAAAAACGCGTCCATACACCGCTCGCCCAGTTCCACTCCCGCAGTTTTAGCAAACCGGGACCTTACGGAGTCGTTCTGGTCATGAGCCCATGGAACTATCCGTTTCTTCTCTCTCTCGACCCGCTCATTGATGCGATTGCAGCCGGAAATACCGTTGTCCTGAAACCAAGTGCATACTCTCCGGCTACCGGTAAGTTGATCTCAGATATGATAAGCGAATGCTTTCCGCCTGAACTGGCAACTGTCGTTACCGGCGGACGCGCCGAAAACACCAGTCTGCTGGAAGAACATTTTGACTATATTTTTTTCACCGGAAGTCAGAATGTCGGTAAAGAAGTCATGAAAAAAGCTTCTGCACATCTTACTCCGGTAACACTTGAGCTCGGCGGCAAAAGCCCCTGTATCATTGATAAATCTGCAGATCTGAAGCTTGCAGCCAGAAGAGTTGTTTTCGGAAAATATCTGAACTGTGGACAGACATGCGTCGCACCGGATTATATCTGCTGTCACACTTCTGTCAGGGATGCTTTTATCAGAGAAGTCAAAAAACAGATTCAGCTTCAGTTTGGTGCTCATCCTCTTGAGAATCCAAATTACGGAAAGATCATTAATAAAAAACATTTCGACAGAATCTGTACTCTGATCGACGAGCATAAAGTTATTTATGGTGGCCATACCAATACCGAACTGCTTCGTATTGAACCAACTGTCATGGATTCTGTAACTTACGATGATCCTGTTATGCTGGAAGAAATCTTCGGTCCGGTTATGCCGATACTCACCTATGATTCACTTGACAAACTGATTCATAAGATCAATTCCATGCCACATCCTCTCGCGCTGTATTTCTTTACACGCAACAAGACAGCTGCCCGTAAGGTCACCTCACAGTGCCAGTTTGGCGGCGGATGTATTAATGACACGGTTATTCATCTTGCCACCAGCGAAATGCCTTTTGGTGGCTTTGGCGAGAGCGGCATGGGCGGTTATCATGGCAAAGAGGGCTTTTACACATTCTCACACAGCAAGAGTATCGTAGACAAAAAAACATGGCTGGATCTGCCAATGAGATACCAGCCATATACTAAATTTAATAATAAACTGCTCCGCTTTTTCCTGAGATAATCGTAACTGTCCGAATAATTACAGATACTCCTTACAACGTGTAACAGTCATACCGGATTGCTTTGCCATTTAAAGTATAGGAAGGTTTTCTTCCGTCGAGGAACTCACTTTTCAGCGGACGTTTCACAATGATCTTATCCGGTCCGGCTTTGATCGCCGCATCAAAAAGATCTGTTTCTTCCGAGCAGGGCGGCTCCAGTTTCTGGATCAACTGCAGTTTTTTGTTGATCAGGCTGGATTTCTGCCTTGCCGGAAACATTGGATCCAGATAGATTACATCCACCGGATCCAGAAGCTTCGCCATACATTCCACACTGTTGCCTTCGACCAGCTTCATCCTGCCTGCAATATCTTTCAGTATCGGGTGTTTCTTTGCACGGCGCAAGGCATCCTTCAGCAGTACGGCGATCACCGGATTCTGCTCATACAGAGTCACTTCATAACCCTGTGCTGCCAGCAAAAACGCATCCTCTCCCATTCCGGCAGTAGCGTCAATTGCCTTACGTCCTTCTTTTTCGGACTTTGCAGCACGCACCAGCATTTCATGCTGCAGGCGGCCATTCGTTACTCGATGAAGCATATTTTCAAAATCTCCCTGATATGTCAATCCATATCCAGTCAGCGAAACGCCTTTGGAATTAAACAGAACCGTCAACTGTTTTCCTGGCTTGTCAATGATCTGGCACCCTGTTTTTCTTGCAAAAGATTCCGCCTGATCTCTCTGACCACCTTTCTCAATACAAACTGAAAATTTATTATTACCTGTATCTTTTATCACCTGTCTGACCTCCAATTCACAACTCCTCCAGAACTTTTCGAGCTTCACGGACATTCTCTGCATCCGTCCGCCATATTCCATATTCCGAAAACATTGGAAGTCCCATATTTACACCATCATTTCTGAATTGCATCCTACTGTCAATAACTCTTTTTCCGCTCATATGATAGGATTTTATTCCGGTGAGTGGATATAACTGACGAATGGTTTCTGCATTGACACCGCTTCCTGCCAGTATCTCGATGCGTCCTTTGCTTTTCTCCTCAAGTTCCTTCAGAAGCTTCGCACCTTGCAGGCATTCATTTTGCTGTCCCGAAGTAAGGACTGTATCGATTCCCAGTGAAATTGCCTGCTCCATAGTTACAATTGGATCCGCACACATATCAAACGCTCTGTGGAGCGTTACGGACATGTCTCCCGCTGCCTCCACTAATTCCTTCATCTGTTCCATATTTAAGGTACCGTCCGGTTTCAGTATCCCAAATACCACACCTTCTGCTTCCATTTTTCTGAAATCTGTCACCGCGTTTTTCATAATGGTAAACTCTGCCTCTGTATAGCAAAAATCCCCAAAACGCGGACGAATCATTACATGGAGTCTGATATCTGAACGCTTTCTTATCTCTTCAAACAGCCAAGGAGCCGGAGTCGTTCCTCCAATGATCAGATCCCCGCAAAGTTCCAGTCTGTCTGCGCCTCCCTTGACTGCTTCCATTGCAGATTCCACAGAATCCACACATACTTCCAAAGTATATTCTTTCATTTTAAAATCCCTCTAATTTCAGCTATACAATACTTTTTCTTACTCCTGACATAAATCTGTACAGGCAGTTCCCATAAAAGTATACCATATATCTCTGATAATCAGGGGGATTTTCTAATGATTTTCTCTAAACTTATACTTCTCTGTATGCAGTCTTATAAAAGAACTCCTGTGAGTTCAATGGGGTATCCTCCCGCATATTTACAAGACTGTAATTACCCTCTCCATCTTCCTCTCTTGCTTTCTGATTATCACTCAGCATTGTAATAAACATTTCTTCCAGACGCTGTGCGATTTCGGAATCATAGATTGGTGTTGCAACCTCCACACGGCGTACCGTATTTCTGGTCATAAAATCAGCAGATGCGATGTATATTTTCTTACGTTCTCCACAGCCGAAAATATAGATTCTGGAATGCTCCAGAAAACGTCCAACAATGCTGATCACACGGATGTTATCTGTTTTTCCTTTAACCTGTGGAATAAGACAGTTAATTCCACGGATCACCATGTCAATTTTTACTCCGGCTTCTGATGCCATGATCAGTTTATCAATTATTTTTTTGTCTGTAAGAGAATTCATTTTCAGTCCAATATATGACTCTTCTCCTGCCCTTGCATGGTGAATTTCTTCATCGATCATTGCAAGAATTTTATTCTGCAGACAGTTCGGTGCTACAAGAAGATGCTGTGTTTCTTTTACTGTTTCACCTTTATCCAGTGCCTGAAAAACATCAGCCGCTTCAAGTCCGATTTCCACTCTGGCAGTCATATAAGAAAGATCTGTATAAAGTCGGCTTGTTTTTTCATTATAATTACCTGTTCCGATCTGGGTATAATATTCGATTCCCTCATCAGTCTTACGTGTGATCAGACACAGCTTTGAGTGTACCTTGTAACCGTCCAGTCCATAAACAACACGACAGCCTGCCTCTTCCAGTCTTCTGGACCATTCAATATTATTTTCCTCGTCAAAACGCGCCTTCAGTTCGATCATGACAAAAACCTCTTTGCCATTCTCGGCAGCTTCGATCAGTGCTTCCACCACTTTACTCTGCCGTGACAGACGATATAAGGTCATCTTGATCGCTATTACAGATTTGTCATTTGCCGCCTCATGCAGCATGCGAAGAAACGGTTTCATGCTTTCGAATGGATAAGACAGAAGCTTGTCCTTTTCTCTGATCTGTGGAAGAATTGGTTTCTCAAGATCAAATTCCGGTGACGGCTGTGGAACTCTTTTTTCAAAAAACAACTCTGGTCTGGTGCGCAGACGATCCTGCAGCTGATATACAAAAGAAAGATCAAGTGGTGCAAAGCTTCTGAATACCTGTCTGGTGTCGAGATCCAGATAAGTACAGAGCGTCCTTACGATTGTATCGTCCATATCTCTTGACAGTTCCAGACGCAGCGGCGCAAGTTTCTTTCTTTTCTTGATCAGTTCCACCATAAATTCTCTGTAATCCAGATCCTCATCATAAAGTGCATCTGCATCAATATCTGCGTTTCTTGTAATACGCATCAGTGATTTTGACAGAATTTTATACCCTGCAAAAACTTTTGGAAGAAAATGAAGAATCAGCTCTTCCACAAGCATAAAACGTCTTTTTGTCGGAAGTTCTATCAGTTCAGGAAACACCTCTTTACTGCATGGTACAATTCCGAGTTTTTCTTTTCCGCTCTTTGTCTGCAGAACACATACTGCATAGATATCACGGTTTTTAAGGAATGGGAAAGGCTGGCGTTTTCCCACGATTGTAGGGGAAAGAAGCGGAAGTATCTCTGAGTCAAAAAACACCTCCAGATATGCACTTTCTTCTATACTGAGACGTTGAAAGTCAACCATACTGACACCTGTTTCTTCCAGTTTATCCATCAGTGCCTCATATACCGCATCTTTACGCTGGTTTAATTTACGAACCACTTTCAGGATCTGATGGATCTGTTCCTTTGGTGTCATGTTGGTTTTATTTTCTCTTACATCTCCGGACAACAGCATCTGATCCAGCAGAGAACCAACTCTTACCATAAAGAACTCATCAAGATTGCTCTGATAAATTGCTTCAAAGGACAGACGCTCAGCAAGCGGAACATGTTCGTTTTCTGCCTCTTCCAGTACTCTTTCATTGAATTTCAACCAGGATAATTCCCGATTCATATAAACTTCCTGTTTCATTATTTTGTATCCTCCACAGATTTGTCTTTTTTCATTATCCAGCCTACTATAAAATAAAAAAATCAAATTCAGAGCATACTTATGTAAAATATATGGAAAATTCGGTCATTCCTAGTTTTTACTTCTGTTTATATACTTTTGTTTATATGGATCTGCTTTCCCTTTTTCTCCAGAATCCCCTCTTCTTCAAGACTTTTCAGTTCTCTTGTCATGGCACTTCTATCTACACTCAGATACTGCGCCAATGCTGTATAGGACATTGGAAGTGTAAGATCTCTGCTTTGTTTTTCTGCTGAAAGTGCATTCAGGTAAGACAAAAGTTTCTTACGTGTACTTGATCTTGAGAGCATATAGATGCGTTCTGTCTGCTGTCCTGACTGAACAGCTATGAGCTGAAACAGATTGCTGACCATCTGACTGTGATGATGGCATGCCTGTTCACAACGCTTTATCACATGTTCATAATCTATAAACATTACCATGGTTTTTTCTGCAGCACAGACATAATAATGCTGTGCATCTGTAGGAAGAAGAAACGGTTCACCAAAAACAGCATCTTTGTTCAGTTCATCGATCATATCCTGATTTCCTTCCGCATCACAACAGTAAAGTACCGCTCTTCCATAAAGGATCACCCCGATTTTTTTCATGGAACTGGAATATTCCATAATTGTCTCCCCGTTTCTGAACATTACTTCTTTTGCATGAAAACAGATGCGCATTCTTTCCTGTTCTTCGGGCAGAATATCTGTAAAAAGTGTAATATGTTCCATCGTTTTTTCACCCCGCTTTTCCTGATTATAGCATATATTTTTGCAAGAAGGCCTGCTTTTGTGACTTTTGCAACAGATTTTTTTCATTTATTCTGTTATACTTTTAACAAAATTACAGATAAGAACTTCTCAAATAAATAATATTATGAATTGGAGGACACACACTATGAAGATTACAGATACTATCAAATATGTCGGTGTTAATGATCACCAGATTGATCTTTTTGAAGGTCAGTACAAAGTTCCTAACGGCATGTCCTATAACTCTTATGTGATCCTTGATGAAAAAATTGCTGTTATGGATACAGTAGATGCCAACTTTACACATGAATGGTTGGATAACATTCAGCAGATTCTGGCCGACCGCAAACCAGATTATCTCATCGTTCAGCATATGGAACCGGACCACGCCGCAAATGTTGCAAACTTCCTCAAAGTTTATCCTGACACAACTGTCGTTTCCAATGCGAAAGCTTTTAATATGATCCAGAACTTCTTTGATCTTGACCTCACCGGCCGCAAAATTGAAGTTGAAAACGGCGGAACACTTTCTCTCGGCTATCATCACCTCACCTTTGTTTTTGCTCCGATGGTACACTGGCCGGAAGTTATGGTCACTTATGACAGCACAGAAAAAGTTCTTTTTTCTGCTGATGGATTCGGCAAATTCGGTGCACTCGATGCCGAAGAACCGTGGGATGATGAAGCAAGACGTTACTTTATCGGTATTGTAGGAAAATACGGCAAACAGGTGCAGAATCTTCTTAAAATCGCTGCCACTCTTGATATCCAGAAGATCTGTCCGCTTCACGGACCGGTTCTTACTGAGGATCTTGGACATTATATAGGACTCTATGATACCTGGTCTTCCTATACACCAGAAGCAGACGGAATTGTGATCGCATATACTTCTGTCTACGGACATACCAGAGATGCTGTTTATCTGCTTGCTGAAAAGCTCAAGGCCAAAGGCTGTCCAAGAGTTCTTGTCTATGACCTTGCAAGAGATGATATGTCACTGGCGATCAGTGATGCTTTCCGTTACTCCAAGCTGGTTCTTGCAACAACTACTTATAATGCAAGTATCTATCCATTCATGAATGACTTTATCACACGACTGGTAGAACATAACTTCCAGAACCGCACTGTAGCTCTCATTGAAAACGGCTCCTGGGCTCCCCTTGCAGCCAAGATCATGAAGGAAATGATGGCACCATGCAAAAAGATCGACTGGGTAAAAAATAATGTTCATATCTGGTCAGCTGTTAAAGAAGACAACCGTAAACAGATTGAGGCAATGTCCGATGAACTCTGCAAAGAATACATTGCAAAAAATGACAACCTCGCCAACAAAAATGATATGTCTGCTCTTTTCCGTATTGGCTATGGTCTCTATGTTGTGACATCCAATGATGGAAAACGCGACAACGGTCTGATCGTAAATACAGTTACCCAGCTGACCGATAATCCGTACAGAGTAGCTGTAAACATCAACAAAGCAAACTACTCACATCACATCATCCAGCAGACCGGAGTGCTGAATGTAAACTGCCTGTCCGTTGACGCACCATTCTCAGTATTCCAGCAGTTTGGTTTCCAGTCCGGCAGAAGCGTAGATAAATTTGAAGGTCAGAAGGTCAACCGTTCTGACAATGGACTCGTATTCCTGGATAAATATATCAACGCTTTCATGTCCCTGAAGGTTGAACAGTATGTAGACCTCGGTACTCATGGAATGTTCATCTGCAGTGTCACAGAAGCACGTGTCATGAGTGATCAGGAAACAATGACCTACACCTACTATCAGAACAATGTAAAACCAAAACCACAGACAGAAGGAAAGAAAGGATTTGTCTGCAAAGTCTGCGGATATGTCTACGAAGGTGACGAACTTCCAGAAGACTTCATCTGTCCACTGTGCAAACATGGCGCTGTTGATTTCGAACCAATCAAATAAATATCTCGAGTAACAAACTGAGGCGTTCCCCATGTGGAGAACGCCTCAATCTATAATTTGGAATATCTCAGGAATAACTGATGATATTCCTGTTCGACAGTTTCAAATGGCCGCACCTGATAATCCAGTTTTATGTGGATTTTGGGTGCGATGCCGGACTGTTTTTCTTTCAACAGCACTTCAAGGTCGTACCAGAGCAGATCATTGTCTATTTCGCGAAGCTGTGCCTGCTCTGCTTCTGTCAGGTCAGAACCGAGAAATTTCCTATATATAATACGCAGAAGCTTTTCTTCCTGTTCCTGATAAAATCCCAGTTCTTTCTTAAATGGCCGCGGCACATCAGACATATAACATTCGCTTGCATCATGCAGCAGACATGCCAGTATGACCCGATTTGAAAATCCACGGGCTTCTGCTTCCTTTGCACAGCAGATACAGTGTTCTCCCACTGACCAGAAGCTGTGTACATGCCCGTTTCCACGGCATATCATAGGTAACGCATGAGCGATATCTTCTATGCAGATGGCATCCGGATCCGGCTCCATCGGATAAAACTCTTTTCCCGTATAAGTTCTGATATGATCACTCATAACATTCTCCCTTTGATTCAACTATTAATATCTACGATCGTATTATTCAAGTACTTATAGGATACGTGCTTTCCAGACCTATTTCAATCCGCTTTTTGCTTTGTTTTTTAGGAATCTTGCTCTTTGTAATTGCTTATGATATTATATAAAAAATGTTGCACATAATTTTCAATATATTTATTTCGTCTGAACATAATATCCTATAGCAAAAATAATTTTTTATTTTTTTGTGCATTTATTCCAAATGCAAAGCACAAGTACTCCCAGTTTTATTGGAGGCACTTGTACCGTACTAGACAAAATCACTAAATTTTTCAACTCAAACTACAGCAATATGAAAGGGGCACTTTCTATGAGCACACAGTCTCTTCGTTTCACTCCTGAAGAAGCTACTTCACAGAATGTCAGACTTTTGAATGCATCCTCTTCCCGCTATGAAGGCGACTGGCCAAGCATTCCCCACTCGCATTCCTTTACTGAATTATTTTATGTACGCGATGGACATGGCGAATTTCTTCTTGAGGATGAAATATATCCCATTTCCAAGGATGATCTGATCATCGTCAATCCTCATATCAGACACACAGAGATTTCAAAGGGAACCCCTCCTCTCAGTTATTTCACTGTCGGAGTAGACGGATTGTCTTTTTCTTTTAATACTCAAAAAGAATATCGCATTTTCAACTGCAAACAAAAAAAGACGGATCTGTTATTCTACTTTAACTCTCTGTTTCAGGAACTGGATGAACAGGCCAAAGGATATGAGATCATCTGTAAGCACATGCTGGATGTTTTGCTTCTCCAGCTTCAGCGCATTACGGACTCTCCTTTTGAACTGATCACATCACAGACTCCCAGCAGAGAATGTGCATACATCAAGCGTTATCTTGATTCCAATTACGGAGAAAATATCACCCTGGATCATCTGGCCGCGCTCAGTCATCTGAACAAGTATTACCTGAGTCACAGATTCACAAAGTATTATGGGATTTCTCCGATAAATTATCTGACGCAGAAACGCATCGATGTATGTAAAGAACTCCTTGAAAATTCAGATTACGGAATTTCAGACATTGCTCATCTGGTAGGATTTTCCTCTCAGAGTTATTTATCCCAGAGTTTTCGTAAATCCTGTGGCATGACCCCTGGAACTTATCGTAAACTTAAGAAAAAAAGTAAAGAAAAAAGCTGAATGACCCGACATTAAAATCGTTCTGTTTTACACCCACTGAAAAAAATCAATAAAAAGTTCTGGACAAAACGTAGTGCATTGGTTAATATAAATAGAGCACCAAGATAAATTCGCTTAAAAATTGTGCAGATTTTCTGTTATAAATTTTAACAATGTTCTTTTTTTAAGCAATTTTTCTGACAAAGGAGAGTATAACATGTTTGGATTTTTCAAAGGAAAAGAAAAAGGAAATGTAATTTATCCACCTTGTAAAGGAAAAGTAGTTCCGCTTACAGAAGTTCCGGATCCGACTTTTTCTGAAAAGATTCTCGGTGACGGATTTGCAGTGATTCCTTCTGAAGGAAAAGTATATGCGCCTGCTGACGGTGAAGTGACTATGGTATTCGATACACTTCATGCAGTGACACTGACAAGCAGTCAGGGTGCTGAACTTCTGATTCACATCGGACTGGATACTGTTACTCTTAAGGGAGAACCATTTACAGCACATGTTGCAGCCGGAGATCAGGTCAAAAAAGGAGATCTGCTGATGGAAGTAGATTTCGACAAAATAAAAGAGGCCGGTTTAAATACGATCACTCCGGTTCTGATCTGCAACACAGATGATTATTCTAAAATAACGCTTCAGAAAGAAGGAGATGTTGCGTTAGATGAAGCAGTTCTCAAGCTCTCAAAATAATCTCTGTGCACCAAACGTAACTAGCTGGAGCAGTCCAGTTTAGTATAAACAAAAGGAGGGGGAAATATATGAAATTTCTTCAGAAACTTGGTAAAGCTTTAATGCTTCCAGTCGCAGTATTACCTATCTGTGGTATCCTCATGGGTATTGGTTACCGGTTATGTCCGGCAACCATGCAGGGTGGAGATATCCAGGGAGCAGCTAACCTCATCGGTCTGTTTTTGGTTAAAGCAGGCGGTGCACTCATCGATAACATGGCTATTCTTTTCGCAATCGGTGTTGGTGTCGGTATGTCGGAAAAGAACGACGGAACCGGCGGAATCGCTGCTCTGGCTTCCTGGCTGATGCTCACAACACTTCTTTCAACAGGTTTTGTTACAACAATCATGCCATCTATCGCTGACAGCGCAACAAAAACTCTTGCATTCGATAAGATTGAAAACCCATTCATCGGTATCCTTGCTGGTATCATCGGATCAACATGCTACAACAAATTCAAAGGCACAAAACTTCCGGACTGGTTATCATTCTTTAGCGGCAAGCGTTGTGTAGCAATTATCGCCGGTGTTGTTTCCATCATCGTATCTGCTGTATTACTTTTCGTATGGCCATTACTTTTCGGCGCACTTGTTGCACTCGGAAAAGCAATCGTTGGTATGGACGTAGTTGGTGCAGGTATCTATGCGTTCCTGAACCGTCTGTTAATCCCAACAGGATTACATCACGCACTGAACAACGTATTCTGGTTTGACACAATTGGTCTTGGTGACTTACAGCGCTTCTGGGCTGGACAGACATCTGCAGACGTATCCTGGAGCCTTGGAATGTACATGTCCGGATTCTTCCCATGTATGATGTTCGGTATCCCTGGTGCAGCTCTTGCAATGGTTAAATGTGCAAAACCTGCAAAGAAAAAAATCGCAATCGGTCTTGTAGCTTCCGCAGCTATCTGTGCATTCATCTGCGGTGTTACTGAACCATTCGAATTCGGTTTCATGTTCCTTGCACCTGGCCTTTATTTAATCTATGCATTACTGTATGGTATCTTCACAGTAATCACAGTTGCTCTCGGATTCCGTGCCGGATTCAGTTTCTCAGCTGGTGCTATGGACTTATTTTTCTCAGCTTCCCTTCCGGCAGCTCAGAAAACATGGCTCATCATTCCTCTTGGAATCGCAGCATTCCTCGTATTTTACTTTGTATTCCTCTTTGCCATCAAGAAATTCGATCTGAAAACTCCTGGTAGAGAAGATGACGACGATCTTGAAGCAGAGAAAAAAGTTGAATTAGGAAGCAATGACTATACAGCAATCGCAGCAAAAATCCTTGAAGGCTGTGGCGGAAAAGAAAACATCACAAGCATTGACAACTGCATCACAAGATTAAGACTGGAAGTAAAAGATATTACTGCAGTCAGTGATAAAGTAATCAAATCTGCTGGTGTTGCCGGAGTTATCAAACCTGGCAAAACTTCCGTACAGGTAATCATTGGACCAAAAGTTCAGTTTGTAGCTGACGAATTCTCCAAACTTTGCGAATAATTTAAATTCAGAAATACCGGACTGTCCTGATGGATAGCCCGGTATTTTTTCCTTGGGAGGTAAGATGATGGATCATACAAATAATTCCTGTTGTTGTGGTGAATCTGAACACTTTTCAGGCTGTCTCATTTGTGGAGCACCTATTGAATACACTGCCAAAAGTTCTGTTCAGATCTGCAGCATCTGCCACAAAGAACAATTGACCAACGCGGTCTGTGAAAACGGACATTTTGTCTGTGACGCCTGTCATAGCTATGGCAGTTACATACCGGTAATTAATGCTCTCAGAAACAGTACGGAAAAGGATCCTCTGATTCTTCTCGAAAGAATCATGGAACTTTCTTCTGTTCATATGCATGGTCCAGAACATCATGCCATTGTTCCCTGTGTCCTTCTGACCGCTCTTCGCAATAATGGGGAACGTATGGATTACGATACTGCATTGTCTGAAATCTGTAAAAGAGCAAAACAGGTTCCCGGTGGTACATGTGGTTACTGGGGTGTCTGTGGCGCAGCCGCAGGTGCCGGCATTTTTATGTCTGTTATGACCGGCTCCAGCCCGCTTCACAAGGATGCATGGCCATTTCCTCAAAGATTAGTTTCTGTTATTTTATCCAGACTGGCTGATATCGGTGGTCCACGCTGCTGTAAACGTACCAGCAGGATTGCTATTGAAGAAGCTGTTCGTTTTTACAGTCAGTTCTGTTCTGTAAAAATCCCGATGTCTTCTGTAACCTGTAAATATTATAATGAAAATCGTGAATGTATCGAAGACGATTGCCCATATTATCCGACCTGATATAGTATCACGCGTTTTGCAGAATATAAGGCTGTGTCTTTCCATTCTGCTTTTCTGCAATTCAGAGATATGCTATCTCCGTCTGTCAGAACATTCCTGAGCGACTCCATGCCTTTGTCTGATGTGAGAAGTGCTGTAATTTCTTTTTTGCCTTCTGTAATCCTGACACTGTAATCTACCACTTCCGGAATCTGAAACATTATATCATCCATCTCTCTGATCGTTCCGGACTGACTGATCCGCTTCACAAAATCCAGGCGCTTTACTTCACTTCCACAGATACATCTTCCCGGAATGATCCGTGTACAGTCTCCGGTCCGGTACCGGATCAGAGGCTGTGCCTCCATTCCGATGGTTGTGATCACCAGTTCTCCCCATTCTCCATCAGGAAGTACGTTTCCCTTCTCATCTATGATTTCCATAATGCAATGGTTTTCACGCATATGCATGCCATCATGAGCAGCACAGCAGATGGCTCCGCCAAGCCCCATCTCTCTGGAACCATAATGCGGCCAGAGCTGTGTCTCCAGAATTTTTTCTATCGCATTCATCACTGTTTCCGGACAGGCATCGCCAGATACCAGAGCTCTTTTTATACTGCCTTTTCCACACATTCTGAGCATGGAAAGCAGCGCCACCGGCATACCGACATAAGTATCCGGCTGCTCTTTTTCCAGAATTGCTTTTAATTCACCGTAAGTTCTGCCGGTTCCGGTCAGGAGAGGTTTTGCACCTATACGCCTGATGGCCTCCGCGATCAATTCTCCAAGACCGAATGGACCGGAAAACGGCATAGCAACCATAGTCGTACTTCCAGGATAAATAAACTCACCAAGTCCCGCCATAAAAAGCTCTATCGTATGTTCACAGTCGCTTTCTGTGTAAAATACACGTTTGCCGGTACCGGTTGTTCCACTTGTCTGTTCTGAGATCACTCTCTGGACTTCTCCCTGTGAACACAGAAGCATCCTTCCACTGTTTTTCGCCAGCTCCGACTCTGTCGTAAACGGAAGTGTTTTCAGATCATCCAGTTTTTCCAGTTTTTCCGGCAGATTCCTGTAAAATCCCTCTCGTTCTTTTTCTCTTTTCAGAACAGCATTCAGTTTAGCAAGCTGTATTTTATTTAATGCTTCCCTCGTAACTTCTGCAATGCCTTCCTGATTACAGATCATTGCATCAATATTGGATCGTTTCACTTTCTGTATAAATATGTTCCTTTCGAATTAGTCAGATTGTAGGCACAAAACGGCACCATATCATATTCCGGATCCACCTCACAGATATAACACCGTTTCAGACGGTCAAGCTCCAGATTCCAGGCATCCTGAAAAAGCATTCCTGATACTGCAAAGGTCTCATTATGAACCCGGGTCAGAAACTCATCCAGTGCATCTGTCTGCGTCATCTCGCCCTCATCATAAGTTTTTGTACTGTAGCTCCACTGATTCTCAACATACTGTCTGGAGTCATCACTGGTTGTACAACAACAGCCTTTTCCGGATTTCTTTTCAAGAAGTTTTAATTCTCTCTCACCTTTTCTCAGATAACTCGCATGAAAAGAGCAGTATGGATTCTCAGCTCCGCCTCCAGCAAAATCCTCTGCTTTCATAAGTCCCTCTGTCTGTTCCTCGATCAGTTTCAACATTCTCGGTATCGTAATCGGTTTTTGCGGACGTTCCTGTGAACACCTGCCAAAATAACTGATTGGCTGAAAATGTACTCCTCGTACGAATGGCATATGATCCAGAGCAAACTTCAGGATATCCCCTGCCTGCATATCATTTACTCCCGGGGCAATGACAGGTACCAGGGCAATTCCAAGCTCCGCCTCAGAACAGTTCTGGACAGCTTTCTTCTTCACTTCCATCATATCCTGTCCGCGAAGCGTCCGATAAACATCATCACTCACTCCGTCAAACTGAAGAAATACCGTGTTCAGTCCCGCTTTTTTCAGTTTTCTGGCATATCCTTCTTCCTCTGCAAGACGGATCCCATTGGTATTCAGCTGAAAAAATGTAAAACCTTTTTCTCTTCCCATACGTATGATTTCAGGAAGATCATCCCTCATAGTCGGCTCACCGCCTGAAAGCTGTATATTAAACGGACCTCCATGAGCCATCAGAAAATCAAACTGTTTTTCGATTTCACAGATAGAAGGATCCCCATTTTCCTGACTTTCACCTGCCGAAGCAAAGCAGACCGGACAATGAAGATTGCAGCGCTTTGTAACTTCCAGAACCATACAGCAGCCTTTTCGTTCATGTTCCTCGCAGAGCCCGCAGTTATTCGGACAGGCCTTTTCTTTACTCTTTGGATTTACAGGAGTCTCAGCAGACAGATTTTCTCTTCCCCAGGAAAGATAATCTGCTGCACTTCCCTCCCAGATCAGTGTCCGAAACTTCCCATGAAGATCACATTCCTTTGTCAGATAAATTCCGTCTTCACCTATACATTTTTTAGCCGGGAGTACCTTCATACATACCGGACAGACACTCTTCGTTTTACCAATCGTGATCAAACTTCAATTATCCCCCGTTCTGTCAGTATTTCCATAACTTTCATATATGTCTCTGCGATGAGTGCAGGACATCTTTCCATGATCACTCCCCAGTCCAGATGTGTAATATCTTTACAATAAAACACTCCGAATTCTTCTTCCGTCTTTTCACGGAACCACTGATACAGTTCCTGCACAGCCGGTTTCATCTGAACATCTTCTTTTTCCTCCGGTGCCAGGTTGCCAAGGAAATATCCTATCGCACAGGCACCTCCTGTCAGACATCCGCATGTATCTCCACAATAACCGATTCCTCCGCCAAGACCCCCCAGAGCTTTTACAAGCTGTGGATTTTCTTCACCTATGGTTTCCAGCGTCATGATCATCATCATCTGCGAACAATGATATCCCATGCTCCCAAGTTCCGCTATTCTTTCATAAAGATCCATATGCTACTCCTTTCTGCCAATCACTGCCGTATAACTTAGCTTTTTTCCTTTATATTGCTTCTGCAGAAGCTTATACTCCTCGCAGCAGAATGAATCATTCCAGATTGCTTCCAAATAATATTCCCTCCAGAGAGGCGTCTGGTCTTCCTGGTAAAGAATGCAGAATCCTGTGCATTTAACAACCTCTGCAAGATTTCCCTGATCCAGATCTGACAATACGAGTAATCCGCCTTTTTTCAATACACGCCAACATTCTGAAACAGCTTTTTGCTGATCTCCGCTGACAAAAAATGCACACTGGCTGATACACAGATCCATACTCTCTGCTGTGTAATCAAGGTTCAGAAAATCTCCTTTCTGTACATCTCTGCTCCGTGGTGAAAGATCCACTCCATGTGCATTTATCCCCAGGGATTTCAGGATTCGCACAGTCTCACCTTCACCCGCTCCAAGATCCAGGGCTTCCATTCCTTTCCTGAGTTTGACATATTTCAGAAGCTGAAGTGTCTGTGCCTCGCCTCCCGGATGTCTGTTCATTTATTTGTCCTCCAGTGCACGTTCCACTGCCAGAACTTTTCCAAGAGCCAGTTCCTCCGGGACATAGACAAAGCCACACTTCGGACAGACCGGCATCTCAACCGGAAAACCGTTTTCCAGGTACATGAATTTTGCTTTTCCTTTTACCAGTGGAACCTTGCATTTGTTGCAGGTCAGCTTTCCTTCCGGATCAATCGTATAATAGTTTCTCTCAACTGCCATTACTGTCCCACCCTTTTCATAATATTCATTCGATGACTGTATGCTCTGCGCACCAGATACCCTTCTTCTGTTTCTATGAAACGCACCCAGAATGTTACATTTCCAAGTCTACTTCTTGTTACCAGTTCTTTTGTTTCTTCATCAAGGACTGCTTCCTGACTTTCTCTGTAATCTGCTAACACACGCTCCACATCGCTTTTCAGGATCATACGTTCATCCATCATTCGGATCGCATCTTCTGTATAGGTCACAGTATAATCTTTTTTCTCCATCATCAGTTCCTCATTCCAGATATTTTTCAGAAGTTTTTCTTTCAGCATAAGTCTGTTGTATCGTTTCTCACTGATATCCGGCATGCTGCAGGCATGATCTCCATACAGAAGTTCCAGAATATGTCTGGACTCTCTTCCTTCTCTGGTAAATCGGTCTCTGCATGCCATGCAATATGTCACATATGGTGCATCTGAACGTTCCAGACATTTTTCTGCCATTTTGGCTGCCATATCCTTATTCGCATATGCCGTCAGGCCACCATACCCACAACAGGGAGACAGATCTCTGGAATATTCTGTATTTTCAACTGTACATCCCATTTCAGTCAGAAGCTCTCTTATTGTATCCTGTGTATGTACATCTCCCCTGGCACCGCAGGCATCATGTATTGCAACCGGCACTTCCAGTCCCCTGGCCTTCTCGGGAAGTCCGATTTCCTTCAGAATTTCCCAGACTCCTGTGACCACTGCACCAGTACTCTCTTTTAACTGTTTCATACAACTCGGACAACCTGCTATGATCGTAGGATCGCCAAGCTTTGCAAGTTCCTGTTTCAACTGCTCGTTTACTTTTTCTGTCATTTCATAACGACCTGCCCATTCACTGATCGCACCACAGCACCCCAGAATCAGTGCAACCCCACCTTCAACTCTCCTGCACAGATCTTCATATGCATCCATGACAACATCCGGCGCAATCGCTCCGGCCTGACATCCCGGAAAAAACACATATCTGCAGGCATCAAATCCAGGCTGAGGTTTACATAAAAAAGCTTCTGAATTTGAAAACAACATGTCCATCAACGCAAACTCATGTGGTGCCAATGGCATCTTATCCGTGGATACCATGTTTTCTCTTGCAGATCTGCAAACCTGACTCATATCAAATCCATTCGGACATGTCACTGTACACTGTCCGCAGAGTGAACAGGAATTCATCGCTTTATTCATTGGATGATCGCCCATAATAATCTGGGTATTATTATAAATTTCACGGGCCAGAAGCCCCGGATGCTTCTTATATTCACTTAAGTAGACACAGCTTTTTATACACTCATCACAATGACACTGTATGCATCTCTTTGCTTCCTCAACAGCCTCTTCTTTTGAATATCCCTCTGCACCACAGGGGATTCTTTCTGATCCTTTGATGCTTTCCATATTCGTATAAAGCCTGGTAGTAACTGATCCTTCACTGCCTCTGTTGCTGTACGGAGAAAGATTCTGCACAAGAAGATCTACCGTCAGGGCGGCTCTCTTTGCAGAGAATGCAGCATCCATCACTGATTGTGTTGGTCCGCTGACGATCCTGGCCTGTTCTCTCAGCATAATTTCTATATCTGCTGCTTCTTGTGGTGCCAGCTTTTGTGCAATCTCTTCTGATGCACAAACCACATCTGCCAGTTCCATCTTTTCTCTGATAAATCCAGGATCAAGGCTGCATCCAAATTCAAAAGCAAGATCCATGGATCTCAGACGTTTCGCTTCATTATGACAATCAGATTCCGACAAATGTGCCGCGGCTGCAATATACTCTTCATAATTTTCTTCCTGACAGTAAATAGTTGTAGGATACATTTTCCGCTCCAGTTCCCCTGCCAGAAACAGTGGAAATAATCCTGATCCGAAAATTACTGCCTTTTTCTTTTTTCTTATACGAAAAACACTGCTCCGTTTTCCAGACTCCCCATACCGGACAATCGCACGCTCCACTTCACGTATGGATACACCGTCGCCAATTTCACAAAGCCTGCATTTCTCTTCACAGGGAGCTGTGCATCCGTCGCAGAGAATCATCGGAAATGGAGTGATCTTTTCATAGATTGCCAGGGCCTTCTTAAAATTTCCTTTTGCAGCATAAAACAGCATCTCTTTTGTGTCTACTTTGAAAGGACAGGCCGCAACACAGTAAGCCGGCTGATCATGAACGCAGAGACTGATCATATGATCCATCTCTTCCTTTGACATTCGATTTACATGATACACATGAGTGGAACCTCTTTCCTGTATATATGTCATAGCCTGCACTCCTTTCGTTGCTGTGAACCGGGTCAATACACTTCTTTCGTCTCTAAAGGGGAGACAGTTTACCGTCTCCCCTCATTATATCACATGATAAAATCAGATTTAGGATTTATTTCTCAAGTTCCTTCAATGCTGCAAGAACTCTTTCCGGACGGGCCGGAACACGTGTAATACGTGCACCCGTTGCATTGTAGATTGCATTCAGGATTGCAGGATGCGGAGCATCCAGTGGAGCCTCACCGCAGCCGGCAGCGCCATAAGGGCCACTTGGGCGATAGGTTTCATTGAAATGAAGTTCAATATCATCCGGAGCATCCTTCGGATATGGGATACCACAATTTTTCAGAGTGGTATCGTGGTTCAGATCTTCAAAGTCTTCTGTCAGAGCAAGACCCACACCCTGTACAAGACCGCCATAGAAGTTACCTTCTACAAGAAGTCTGTTCATGATCGTACCTACATCGGCAACACATGTAAATTTCTCAACGGTAACCTTGCCGGTCTCTGTATTAACTGCAACTTCCGGAAGGAAAATCGTGTACATATAAGTTGCAAACGGATCACCCTGTGCCGTATCCTGATCGATCGGATGATCTGCACAGAAGGTTGTTACCCAGTTACCTTCATATTTTGTTTCAAGACCTTCTGCTACCATTTCGTCATAAGTACGGAACGTTCCATCCTCTTTCTTCATTGCTGCAACAAGGTTTTCTGCTGCCAGGCGGCATGCATTGCCTGACATAACCTGTGAACGAGAACCACCTGCCGGGCCTGCATTCGGACATGTCTTAGTATCATTCATAACAAGTTTGATCTGTTCAGGTCTGATTCCAGCCTGTCGAAGTGTTTCATGAGATGATACAAGAACACCCATATCAGCACCCTGTCCATGATCTTCCCATGCAGCATACATTGTAACGGTTCCATCCGGATTCAGTTCTGCAAAAGCATTGGATGTGTCAACACCATCAAGTCCGCAGCCATAAACACCAAGAGATACACCGATACCATATTTTATCTTGCCATCAGAAGCCGCATTCTTCTCGGCAACACGTTTCTTAGCTGCTTCATACAACGGACGTGCGGTCTTGAACAGTGCTTCCTCACAATATACTTCCGGCGGATAACCTGTCGGGATCGTGGTTCCTTCAGATTCCTTGTAACAGTTCATTTCACGCATATCAAACGGGTCGATTCCCATCTTTGCTGCCAGAACATCGATTGCGATCTCAGATCCCATATAAGACTGCGGAGAACCGTAAGCACGGAAAGCAGATCCCCATGCATGGTTAGTAAATACTGTTGTAGATTTGTTACGGATAGAATTGATTCCATAACCAGCGCCTGTGAACTGAGAAAGTCTCATGGTAAGCAGATCACCAAATTCTGAATATGGGCCATGATCCACATAGTTGTTGCCCCAGAGAGCAAGGAGTTTACCGTTTTCATCTGCCGCAAGTTTAATATTCATAAATGCAGGAGATCTCTTTCCTGTATAAGTAATATTCTGGAACTGATTGAATACCAGCGATACAGGACGCTCAAGAATCTTGACAGCTGCACCGATCAGGGCTTCATTTGTCGGAGAGAACTTGTAGCCAAAGGTTCCTCCGGCATGGTTCTGAACAAGTCTCAAATTCTCCAGCGGAACACCGATACCATCAGCGATCATCGGCATATGGAGATGGATACCGATGGATTTGGAATGAACAGTTATCATACCGTCTTCATCAATGTAGCCATAACCACAGTCCGGTTCAAGATGGAGATGTGGCTGACGTGAACAGTAAGATTCGATCTCAACCTGCTGTGAATCCGGAATGCTGTCCCAGTCAAAATCAGGTCCCTTGATACAGTTTGTCTCAAAAAATGCATTTGGAACACCCGGATGGATTTCTGCTGCATCCGGTGCAATCGCATCCATTGCATTCATATATGCAGGAAGTTCTTCAATCTCAACTTTTACTGCATCCGCTGCTGCACGTGCATGTTCTTCTGTATCTGCAGCTACAATTGCAATCGCATCACCAAACTGGAAAATCTTCTCATCACAGAGTACCGGACGTTCAAATCCATCTGTCTTGTTGTGTTTCGGAAGCATTACAAGACCGTTGATCTTGTTTGTTCCGCCGGCTGCCTTAATGTCTTTTGCTGTAATAACACGGAAAACACCCGGCATTCCTTCTGCTTCTGTTGTATCAATGCTGAGGATGTTTGCATGAGAAACTTTTGCCTGTGTAAGTGCCAGGCGAAGAGTTCCCTCCGGCATCTTTAAGGCATCATCTGCACCGAAATCCCAGGTACCTGTTACCTTCTGTGCTGCTGATGGACGAATATAATTTGTACCAACAATAGAATCACCGGTCTGTTTAAAAACAAGATCCTCTTTTGTCATCTCACCACGCATAACTTTTGCTGCTGCCATAGTTGCATCGATGAGCGGCTTGTAACCGGTACAGCGGCAAAGGTTACGCTGTTTGTTAAACCATTCTCTTACTTCTTCTCGAGTCGGGCTTGGATTATTGTCAAGAAGAACCTTCGCTGAAATAATGAAACCTGGAGAACAGAAACCACACTGTGCACATCCGTATGCCATCCAGGCAACCTGGATCGGATGCATATCAGAAATTGTTCCAACACCTTCAATGGTTGTAATCTCTGCATTATCCGGAACACGACTCATCTTATAGATACAGGATCTTGTAACTTTTCCGTTCATAATTACGTTACAAGCTCCACAATGGCCCTCACCGCAGCCGATCTTACATCCCGTAAGAAGAAGATGATTACGGAGAACCTGTGCCAGTGTCTCGTCCTTATCAAGAATAAGGATTCTCTCAACACCATTGATCTTCAATGTCTTTTTGATCATATTGCATCCCTCCTGTTAAAAAAACGTCCCTATTATGTTACTGATCTTCCGGCTTATGTGTTCCGCATGGATCATGATCCGCACCCTTTCCCGTCAGATCTTTGAGTCTTTCCATTCCTCTGGCAGAATAGAAAACAATGGAAGAACTGCTTCCATCCAGATTCTCACCGCTGAGTTTTAATACATTTGCATTCTCGTAATAATCCATCGGAAGTGTCCGGCTGTATTCCACTCCCGTGCGCTCATCTTTTACCTGTATGGTAACTTCTTTTGCGGTAATTTCAAAAATCTTATCCATGAAAAAGTTCTCCTGTCCACATCATTATGTATATATTCATACTATCATGCTTTTTCACAATATTGCAAATTATAAATAAATAAAACTTGGCTATTTTCACACAATTTTCCTTTTTTTATGATATAATAGTATCAATTTTACACAATGCCTTTAAGGAGGTGACTATCATGCAGACAGGTGCCTTGATCGTTGCTGCCGGAAAATCGTCACGAATGGGAGACTTTAAACCCATGCTTCAGCTTGGATCCATTTCCATTGCCCAGCGAGTGATCAATAATTTCCGGCAGGCCGGGATTTCTAAAGTAGTTGTGGTAACAGGATATAAGGCAGATGTACTGGAGCGCCATCTTGCCTCCAATAATGTAATCTTTCTTCGAAACGAAGACTATGCAACAACTCATATGTTTGATTCTGTCCGGATCGGACTGGAGTATCTGAAAGACAAGGTTGATACCGTGCTCTTTACCCCTGTGGACGTTCCACTGTTTACAGCCCGGACTGTCACTCAAATGCTCTCCGCAGACCATCCTCTTGTAACTCCGGTCTGTGAGGGTAAGCCCGGTCACCCGATCCTGCTCCGTTCCTCACTTATCGATTCCATCCTGAAAGATGACGGCAGTTCAGGCCTTGAGGGTGCTGTAGAACACTGCGGCACACCCATGTATTTTCTGAATGTGGAGGATCCCGGAATCATTCACGATGCTGACACACCAGAGGATTATGCCGAGCTTCTCCATGCACACAACCAGAGTCTGATCCGTTCAGAAATCCACATTCAGCTGGCACGTGAAAAAGTATTCTTTGATGAACAGCTTTATTCGCTTCTGACGCTGATCCATGAAACAGGCTCTGTCCGCGATGCCTGTGAACATATGCATATTTCCTATTCCACCAGCTGGAACCTGATCCGTACATTGGAATCGCAGCTTCATGAACCACTGATCATCAGAAGCCAGGGCGGCGTAAACGGAAGTCACAGTGAACTGACGCCATACGGTGAAGAATTTCTGGAACGATATGCCCGTTTTTCAGAAGAAACACGAAACTGTTCAGAAAAAATATTTGAAAATTGTTTCAGAGGATTTTTTAATGCGTGATCTTTATCTGATACGACACGGAAAACCACAATATCCGGATGAACATTCTTATTGTATCGGACAGACTGACCTGCCTTTATCCATGCTTGGACACTTGCAGGCAGTTCTTTTGCACGAAGCACTGTCCGATAAGATCTCTGCAATATACTGCAGCCCTTTATCAAGAGCTGTCGATACAGCCAGACATATAGCACCTGCCCTTCCACATCTGACTGTTTCCGAGCTGTCAGAACGAAATCTTGGATCGTGGGATGGCCTTTCTTTTGATGAGATCCGTCAAAAATGGCCGGTGATTTATGAGGCACGTGGCAGAAATCCGGAATATCCGATTCCAGGAGCAGAAACTCCTCTGGAATCCGGTACACGCTTTTCACAGGCAATTTCCAGGATTCTTCATTCTTCGGACGGTAATATTGCGATTGTCGCTCATACGGATGTGATCTCTTCTTATTTATGGATGCTTCATCCGGAAATATCTGAGAGACAGAAGTTTCGGCTTCCATGCGGCTCTTATTATCATCTAAGAATAGATACGAGTGGGAATGCTGCCTTATCTGATTCACATTACATATTGCCGCATCCTGATCTGAATGATGAATTATGTCAGATGCTCCGGGATTCTGTTGATCTCCCGCAGCATGTACAGGCTCACAGCGATGCCGTTACGGAACTGGCCTGTCGTTTATGTGACATACTTAAACTTCATGGATATCTTTTTGATCAGCAGCTCATCCGCTCCGGTGCGCTTCTGCATGATATTGCAAGACTTCAGAAACATCACACAAAAACGGGCGGTGACCTTTTCTTACAATTAGGTTATCCCGAAATTAGCCAGATCATTTCACAGCACCATGGTTTAAAAGAAACGAAACTGGATGAAGTGGCTATTGTTTTTCTGGCTGATAAACTGATTGAGGAAACGCAGCGTGTATCAATCGAAAAAAGATTCGCTGATAATCTGCATAAATGCAAAAGTCCGGAAGCTCTGAAATCGCATGAACGCCAATTAAAACAAGCTCTTACACTACAGGATATGATACAATCAATCTGTCATACAACACTTTAACATACAAAATTACAGGAGGTTTTTTATATGAGAACATTATTTCAGACAATAAAACAGCAGTTTCTGGAGGGAAATGACCTCGTACTTGCTTCCATCACAGCTTCATCAGGATCGACACCAAGAGGTGCCGGTTCCCGTATGCTGGTAGAAAAAGACGGCAGAATTGCAGGCACCATCGGCGGCGGTGCTGTCGAATATCGTGCAGAACTTATGGCTCAGGATATTCTTGAGAAAAAAGAATCCTGCGAACATGAATTCCGACTGAACCGTAAGGATGTTGAGAATATCGGTATGATCTGTGGTGGTGATGTTACCGTCTTTTTCCAGTATCTGGATCATAATGATCCGGTTATTTCAGAGATTGCAGAAACTGCTGAAAAATCATACGAGGAACGAAAGGATTTCTGGCTGATCTGTGATCTTCAGACAACCTCCGGCATGAGTCTTTACAGCCCTTCTTATGGCCTGATCGGAAATGCCGCTGTTCCTTCATCCATATTATCGTCCTTGTCTGCACAGCCATGCCGTTATCGAGGTGATGATTATGATCTGTTTTCTGAACAGATAGGAACATCCGGAACTGTCTATGTATTTGGTGGTGGACACGTTTCGCAAAAGCTTGTACCAATACTTGCAAGTGTTGATTTTCGCTGTGTCGTTCTGGACGATCGACCGGAATTTATTGATCCTGCACTTTTCCCGGATGCAGTTGAAACGATACTTTGTGATTTTAATCATCTGAACCAGAGTATCTCTGTCACAGATGCAGATTACTGCTGCGTCATGACACGTGGACATGCTTATGACACGATCGTGCAGGCACAGCTTCTTGCCACACCTGCATGTTATATCGGGGTTATCGGAAGCCGTGCAAAAAAAGCTGCTGTTTTCCGCAAGCTTGTGGAAGAGTACGATGTTACCGAACAAGAACTGGAACGGATTACCTCTCCTGTAGGACTTGAGATTAAAGCAGAAACACCGGCCGAAATAGCAATCTCCATCACAGGACAGATGATCGAGGTTCGTGCCGACAGAAAGGCTGCCGCAAAATGATGACAAAACCTGTATATCGAACTGTAATCTTTGGTGCCGGACAGATTGGACAGATGACTGCAAGACTACTTGGCAGTTCCTGTAAACTTTTGTGCTTTGCCGATAATGACTCCCGGAAGCATGGACAGCATATTGGCCATGTTCCTGTCTGTTCCCCAGATGATGCAGCTGCACTTCTTCCGGATCTGATCATCCTGGGTGTATTAGATGAAGAACGACGTAACTCTATGAGAAAACAGATGGAAAGCTTAGGTTATCACGGACCATTTTGTGATCCATCTGCCCTTCGCATGTTCGATGCACGGATTGCTGTTATGCGTCTCTTATCAGAGCAGATCTACCAGTTAAATATTCCGGGAGATGTTGCCGAACTCGGTGTTTTTCAGGGTGAATTTTCTTCCCTGATCAGTGCTGCCTTTCCGGATCGCAAGATCCATCTTTTCGATACTTTTGAGGGATTTTCAGAAAAAGATGTGGCAATAGAGACCTCCTGTAATCTGTCCCGTGCCAGAACAGGTGATTTTTCTTCTACCGATGTTGACTCTGTTCTTCGCATTATGCCTGATCCTGCACGGACTGTGATCCATAAAGGATGGTTTCCGGATACTTTTGCCGATGTCACAGATGCAGCTTTCTGTTTCGTATCTCTGGATGCTGATCTCTACGCTCCGACTGCCGCTGCACTCCCACTGTTTTATGAACGCCTTTCTACAGGCGGAGTTCTCCTGATCCATGATGTGTACAGCACACAGTTCTCCGGCTGCAAAAAAGCTGTTGATGAATTCTGTCAGAAAAACCATCTCTTCGCAGATCCTGTATGTGATCTGCATGGAAGTGCAATACTTCGGAAGATATGACTCTTCTTAATACGCAAAAACCTCCGGTTCACTCTGAACCGGAGATTTTTATCTCATTGTATAGTCCTATTCCACGTCTCTGCCTGACATTTATAAAGTTCCCTTAAGAACATTTTCCGACTGTTCATCAGATAGATCAACATGATAGAAAAGATTAAAAAACTCACGTATTTCTTCATTAACATCACATTTGATATATTCTGGATAAACTACTGCGGAGAGCCAACGCATACCAATCAGACGATTGGGTCCGGCCGGACGATCCACCCAGCTGAACGGTGCATTTGGAGTTCCATAAACCTTGTTATCCTGTACCGCTTTTAACGAAGCGTAGTCTGGATTGTTCAGAATATCTTCTGCTGCAGAGCTTCCGCTTTTGTCTGCTTTCGGTTCACCATTTACAACGATCACATCCGGATTCCACGCAAGAAGCTGTTCAGCCGAAATCTGAACGCGAGATCCGTCTCCAAGCTCCAGATCTGCAACATTGGTTACATTAACCGCATCAAGAATCTGAGCATGCTGAGATTCTCTAGGTGCAGTTTCCAGAGAATCCTCTCCATTGCCAAAATATACACTGACTTTCTCGTCTTCCGGAATATCCGCAAGTGCAGCAATATCTGTAAATATTTTTTCTGAATATTCAGCGAGCTCCTCTGCATGATCCTCTACGCCAAGAAGTTCACCCATAAAGCGAAACGCCTCTGCCGAGTTATTAAGCTCGTTATCCACTGCGATAACCGGGATTCCCAGGCTTTCCGATAACGCATCACAGTCAGAAACCATTGCATCATTGATTTTGCCACAATTAAGTGCAATTGTAGGATTAGCGGCAATTACAGCTTCATAACTGATCGCATCTCCCATTCCAAAATTCGGAAGATCATGATATTTTTCCAGGATAATTGACTTCTCAACGTCATTTAATTCATAATTCCATCCCAGAAGTTTATCCGGTGCAACCATATACATAAAAATTGCAGCAACCGGCCCTGTCGAGAAAACAGATTCTATATCTTCTGCTGCCGGGACAGTAACCTTTCTTCCGGCCATATCTGTGATCTCACGTGTTTCCCCGGTTTCCTGTGTTTCAGTCTGCTCCTCACTCTGTGTTGTCTCTTCCGAAGCCGCTTTTGTTTCCGAATAACCTGCAAAAAGGCTGACTGTCATCACGAAGCATAACATCAACGCCAAAAGATGTCTGTGCTTTTTGTTCATAAATTCTCTCCCTTCTTTTCTCCATATTCAGTCAGATTTGACGTTTATTAAATTGACTATACAACTTATTCGCATTATAATATATATGCGAATAGTTTTTAAAAACAATTCGCTTTTGTCTGAGTATAGCACT